>LFRM01211101.1_pt1 | contig 65310 bp, 40 predicted proteins | sample 618341 | NCBI WGS metagenome assembly LFRM01 (sample SAMN03654438, study PRJNA283298) | anaerobic digester metagenome | isolation source: pool of bioreactors CSTR01a, CSTR02a, and CSTR03a thermophilic anaerobic... | place: Denmark: Kgs. Lyngby | collected 2014-05-21 | reverse complement strand
CTTGTTTTTCTTAAGAATCTGCCGACCTTGGTTATTCTGGGGTCGTCATCCCCACTAACTTGTAAGCCCTCGCCCATATTTTCGGCATTGACAACCATTGTTCTAAACTTTATAATCTTAAATACTTTGCCTCTCTTTCCCAATCTTTCTTGCTTAAAAAAAACAGGACCTTTTGAGTCAAGTTTAATGGCTAAAGCTAGTATCACAAAAAAAGGAAATAGAAATAGTATTCCAAACCCGCTGCCTAAGATATCTATCACCCTCTTAAAAAACTTTCTATACATCAAAAAAGCTCCTTTACAAGTCCTATTACATAATCTTGCTCTTCGGTTGTCATTTTGGTATCGCTGGGAAGGCAAAGGCCACGATTGAAGATGTCCTCCGCTACGCTGCCGCTTTCTTTCGTAGTGAAAAACGGATATTTCTCATAATACGGCTGCGTGTGCATGGGTTTCCAAATAGGTCTTGCCTCTACATTATTTTCTGCTAAATTATCTATTATATCCATTGGCTTAACCTTGCTTGTTTCTTTCAAGGTCAATGTTGTAAGCCAATAGTTGGGCGCGCTCCATTCGGGCACGGGCATCATTTCTATGTCGTCAATATCCGCGAAGGCCTCTTTGTATCTATGATATATGGCTTTCTTTTGCTTTACCCTTTCATCCAAAACGGTAAGCTGGCCTCTGCCTATGCCCGCGGATACATTGCTTAAGCGATAGTTATATCCCAATTCCGTATGATGATAATACGGGTAATTATCCCTTGCCTGCGTCGCCCAGAATTTCACTTTCTTAATTGCTTTTTCGTCATCGGATAAAAGCATTCCGCCACCCGAGGTGGTTATTATTTTATTGCCGTTAAAAGAAAGGGCGGAAAGCTCTCCGAATGTGCCGGTATGGATACCTTTATACTTCGAGCCCAAACTTTCCGCCGCGTCTTCGAGTATGGGCGCGTCATATTTATCGCACACGGCTTTTATTCTGTCATAGTCGCAGCTTTGTCCATAGAGATTGACCGTAATTACGGCTTTGGGCATTTTATTTTGTTTTTTTGCCCAATTAAACGCCTTCTCCAAAGCTTTTACATCCATATTCCAACTTTGGTATTCGCTGTCAATAAATATGGGAATGGCCTTTTCATACATTATGCTGTTACAGCTTCCAGAAAATGTCAAAGATGAGCAAAAAACAAAATCGCCTTCCTTAATGCCCAGCCATTTAAGCCCAAGATGTATGGCCGCCGTGCCCGAAATCAAAGCCGCCGCGTGTTTTCTGTTCACATAAGAAGCGACTTCTTTCTCCAGCATATCCACATTTTTACCCAGCGGAGCCACCCAATTCGTGTCAAAAGCTTCTTTTACATAAATCATTTCCTTCCCCGATAAATGCGGAGAAGCAAGATATATTCTCTTTTCCAAAATTTTCCTCTAATATGAAAAAGCCAACCTTATCAATGGTTACCGGTAAGCTTTTTCATTATTTTTTTTATATTATTCCGATTTTTCGTTATCTTTATTCTCTGATTGAGTTTGTGCGTTATCTTTCATTGCCGCTATCTTCTTCTCTTTTATATTTGTTACCGTCATCGCGGCTATTGCGGCAAGGAACACGGTCAGCACTTCAATGAGAATTAAGAGCTTAATATTAAATGCCTCATTCTTGGCTTTAGTGGCCGAAACCGCTTTGCGAATGCTGTCTTTCATTACTTCATACTCAATATATTCGTTAACGGCTTCATTGATAAATTCTATTTCTTTTTTAAGGGCAAAATTAATCTTTTCTATCATCTCATCCGCCTTCAGCACCAAAGCTTCTCTTTCCTCATCCGTAAGCTGCTCGGCGTCATTGAATTTCTGAAGACGATTGCTCCATAATGTTCTTATTGTCTGCTGTTCCACAAGGTTGGTTTGGTAAAGCATCAGGTTGTTGGAATATTGTTGATAAATTTCGCCGTTTGCCAAATATCTTTCTTCGTTGCCGTTAGCGTCCTTCTTGGTGTTATAATATGCCTCAAAGACATCTTTCATGGCTCTTTCGGTATCGGCAAGCAGTTGCTCGGTAGCTTGTATTTCGATATCGATATTATCGAGCTTTTCTTGTATGTAAGTCTGCACGTCTATTATTGACCTTTCGCTTGCTATTCCCTTATCGAAAATATAAGTTTCCAGCGCCTTTATATTATAATTCCTTATCGCCATCACCCTTGAATGCATGTCCGCGAAAGTCATTTTATTGGATGCGGAGCGGAAATTGCCGGCCATTTCTATCATTGCGTTAAGATATCTGATTATATCTTCCACTTGAGTATTATACACATCGTATAACTCCACATAATCAAAATATGAAAAATCCACTTCCTCGCCGATAAGCGTGCCCAACACTTCGTCGTAGCCGTAGGTTTTCTTAAACTCTTCTATGTAATTGTCAACAATGGAGTTCAATAAGTCTATGCATTGTTTTTTCTTCAAACCAAGCTCTTTATCATTTTGCAATGTAACTACAAATCTTGTGGAGTTATATGACAAAGAACGAAGCTCGTTCAACTGCAAAGGATTCTTGGTGGCGATTTCTTTTATTATCATAATCTTCTCCATAATGTCTTCGGGAACTATGCCGGCTATGGAGATATTGTCCTTTATCTTTCCCTTGAGCCTGGATCTTTCCTCTTCGCTGAAATTATTGTCGATTAGCGATTTATTGATAATATTATCGGCTTTTATCTTTGTTACATCAAGCTTTCTGCCCCACGGATCCAAGCCTTCTTCCACGCCTTTATAATTAAATTCAATAATGGCTTGATAAGTTTGTCCGTTTTCGTTAACCGCCAACATAATTATCCCCGTTATTGCGCCTACAACAACAGCCGCTACNNCAACAACCACTATTCTAACTAAACTTCTCTTCACCAATCCAAATAAGGATTGAAAAGTAATTTCGCCTTTATATGCGTTATTGTCGTTCACTTTGCCTCCTAATTATATATGTTGTTTGATAATTGCTATTATAGCACAAGCGAATAGTTATATCAAGCAATTTATCTTTTCACGCCGTTGCGGTTATCGTAATTTTTAGTCAAATTCAAACATTAAATTGCAGCTTTTCGGGATAAACCTTGTTGTATTTGTCGATAACAATCTTATGCTTGCCTCTCTCCACATTAAAAACATAATTGGCGCTTTTATCCGATTTAATAAGCACGGGGAGAGTGATATTCAAGGTTATGTCCTGTTTGCTGTAAATAATAAATTCCGCCCCCCTTTCGTTTTCGATAAATTGACGAATAACGAATTTGCCGCCATTCCCTTTCAAAAACTCTTCATCGTCAATCATTACCGAAGTTTCCTGATCAGAAATATTTATGCTGAATTTACGTCCCACTATCTTTATATTAGCCAATCTGTGATTGCCTTCGGCCAATGTTCCAAACATTAGCGCCGTTTTCATATCGTCTCTGAAATATTCCACGTCCAGCATTTCCGTCATGCCCATAAGCCCCATTAGGTTGCCGCTTAAAGAATGCTCAACCATGTTTTTGTTCTTAAGTTTTTTTGCGGGTAGATAAAAATCAGGGGTGATATTGTATTCCCTTAGTATGTTCGAATACATTCTGGCGCTGCTCAGCGCTACGGCGCTTTGCATTTCGCTTACTCCGTACCGTTTCAAACCAAGATATATCATATAATTGAGAATGGGCGAAATCATTCCCCTGTAATTTTCGTAAGGATAAATCTCTTGACCTGAATTATTAAGCGTTTTTTTACCGTAAAGCGGATGGCTTTTAGGCAAAGTAGGCACCATATATTCGCCGCCGAATTTTTTGGGGTCCTTCAAATTCAAAATAAGCTTTTCCAATTTGTCTATATCGTCTACCGCTCCTGCAATAAGCGGCAAAAAAGAATTGGCTCCGTAAATGGAAGAAAACTCTCCGTTCAAATACCGATCCATATACAAACCCAGTTTATCATTAAATAAATTCTTATTTATAGCCATTTTAAGCCGTTTTTGGGCCTGCGATATTTCTTCCGCTTTCTTGTTGCCCGCAATAACCGCCATTCTGTGCGTTATATCCAAAGCAAGCAACTTATAGCAACTCATATCCAAACTGTAAATATCCAAATTCTTTATGTCTTTGAGCGGAGAATTTTGCTGTTTATACGCGATTTCGCGCAAGGTCATCTTGTCCGCCTTGACTAGGTTGCCGTCAATTGGGGTGTTTTCTATCAGAACAGGCAATATTTTCTCAATTATCTTATGATTTCTTGTTCGGCAAAAAATTATCCAAGCCGTCACCGCTCCCAAAATTTTATCGCATGCGCACAATTCAATCTGTTCAAACGCTCCCTTATATTCTCCCATTAACGCTTGAATTAAAGCTCCCGCCGCAAGCATTGTTGAATCATAGGAATAATATTTATTGCATTTGTTTCTGTCTTCCACCAATAAGGTTCTCAGCGTAAAAGGATCATAAATTTTATGCCATACGCTTCTGCTGACGGCGTTGGAGATGTTTTCGCCCAATTCGCCGCTGCCCGCCACCTTTTCGGCGGTAAAAACAAGCTCGGTCTTACTGGAGCCGTCATTGATTTCTTCCAGCGAAGGCATGTTTTCATAAATATCTTCATCGCCCACCGCCAAGAAAAAAGGCGCTCTGGAAAACTGCGCGTCTAAATTATACTCATAAATAATTGATTTGCTTTTAACCGTTACCGTGCTTGCCGGGAAATAGCTTTTGGCCGCAAAAAACTCCTTTTTCCCTTCGCCGTCTTCAAATCTAACCTCATAACGGTCTTTTATTTCGGCGTCATAATCGGTAAACTGTATCTTGCCCGGAATAACCGCTCTTTGGCAAGCCTTCCCTTTTATCAATTCTCCGTCCGCATCCTGCATTTCGGCTTCCTCGGGAGCTACCGCAAAAAATTCCACCCTGATTTTAATCTTTGTCATGGCCGAAATTATCATTACCAGCTGCGACTTGGAATATTTAATGAAACTTGCGGTTATGTCGCCATGATTAAAATACGCGAAGCTCCCGTCTTTATTGGCGGCAAAGAAATTGCCGGGATTGTCCAAAAATTCTTTATCTTCCACCCATTTGCCCAATCTTTGATAAGTTATCTTGGCGCCCCACATAGTGCCCAGCTTGCCGCAAAGCATAACTCCGTTGGGCTGCGAAAACGAGAGGCCGTACGCGGCCAAAGGCGTTTGCGGATATCTGAAATTTTCTTTAGACGGCCCTTTGCTCTTTATTTCAACATAATCCTTAAAAAAAGGCGGTCTGCCTTCAAAACCGTATTCGCGATTAATATATTTCATTTTACCTCCCTATAAGGACCCCTCTTTCCGACTCTTTCTTATCATCCAAAACGCTTAGAACATAGTCCGCGCAAGCGCTCGTTTCCGCATATATTTTGACTTTTTTGGGCAATCGCTTCAAATAAAATTGGGCGGAAGCGATAAATTCGTCATACAGCGTATCGGATACGGTCGCCAAAATATTCTTAAAAGGTTTTTCGGCGTATATGTTAAGTATTTCCTCGCATATTTTTTGACATTTATATGCTTTTTTTTCGGTTTTGCCGGCATGGCAAAGCCCGCATTTATCGTACAGCAACGCGCTAAAAGTATTATACCTTTTTTTCCTGTTTATTGCAATTATGGAGTATTCCTCTATCGCCTTCATTTGGGATTTTTCTTTATCATTTTTCAATAATATCTTAATTTGATTATATAATTCCTTAAATTTCTTGTGGGTGATAAAATCTATAAGTATAAACCCGCCTATATTTCTTAAATTTATTTGCCTTATAATCTCTGCCGCCGCTTCCAAATTAATGGCAAAATGATTGCCGTAGGCGCAAGCCTTGGCGTTGACATCTATTACCGTCATGGCTTCCGTTTCCTCAATCACCAATTCCGCTCCGCTTTTTAACTTTACTTTTCTTTCAAACAACGCCAAAATTTGCCCTCTTAACCCGTAATAATCAATTAACGGTTTTATTCCGTCATAATAATCGGCGCCTTTGATGTTTATATCTTTTTTATCGGCAATTATTTCTAAATCGGAGGCTGAAAGTTCCCTTATGGTTTTCTCAAAAATATCTTCTTTATAAATGCATTTAATCCTCGAACAGTCAACGCTGTTGATTTTTTCGTATTTTTCGTTAAGACAATTTATTTCTTCCCTTATCGCCGCTTCGTCGGCCTGCATGGCGGCGCTTTTTATAATATAACCTCTGCCGTTTGGGGGAGGCAGCTTTTGCATAATTTCCGCTCTTTGCCTTTTATCAAGTTTATTAGAAAACTTATATCCCTCTATTCCTTCCACAAATATCGCATATCTTCCCGGCAAAGTAATCTTAGCGCCCAGCACCGCCCCTTTTTCGCCTTGCTCTTCTCTTTTAACCTGGCATCTTATATAATCTCCGCTTTTGTACGAGGCGTTTTTCTTGATTTCCAGAATACCGTTTTTCCTGTCGGCATCATATCGCACAAAGCATTGCTTGTTTCTGACATTCTCCACCTTGCCGATATATACATTATTTACCGCGTCATCGTAAGGCAGCGCAAAAAAATCGATTATTTCCCCATTTTCCATTTTTATTGCCATAATATAATCCTTTTGGCAAGTGATTAATACTTTCGCGCTCATAATAACCCTTTAATATACTCCCCCACTTCCTTTAATTCTCCGTTTTGGTCCACATATTGGTTTAATCTGGTGACATCTCGTAACTTAATATCAAGATTAAACGCTTGATTAAGTTTTTCCGTGAATCTGTCGCATCTTAAATTTGTATTTCCGAAAGCCGACAACAAATAGATTCCGTCAGCGTCCGCTTTTATCCGATATATCAAAGGCGAAACATCTTTTTCATAAACGCCCGACTTGCTTTTTACTTCCATAAAAAACGGTTTTTTGTTGATGTTCTCCAATATTTCTTTAATTTCGACGGCTTTATCGTTTTTGATAAAATAATCCGAAGCGATAACCTTCCCCGCGATGTTGGGTTTGGTTTGGGTAATATGGCATTGGCTTGCCTCCAGGCCTTGGGGGCAACAGTTATTATACAATTCCAAAAAGCCTTGGGGGTCATCGTACGAAGTCTGAACGGTCGCCCATTCGGCAAGGCTTTCAATGCCCAAAGATAACGGCTGCGACATATTAATCAGCATATGGGGATTGAACCCCCGCGAATAATCAATGGGAATATGCGTCCTGCGAAGCGTCTTATTGATTGTCTTCAATATGTCGATATGAGATAAATATACGGCGTTCAAAGCTTTGCGAAACTTGAAGCTAAGCATTTCCTTCCCCCTTATGCCTGCGGCATTTGCCTAATGAGGAAACTCCGCACATTTGACACTCATTTTTGCATGAAGGGGTGGTCAATCCTTGCATGGCTTTTTTATACTCCTTTATGAGATAACTCTTTTTTACCCCGAAGTCTATAAAATCCCAAGGCAATCTTTCTTCCAAATCCCTTTGGCGGGAATAGCTTTCCATATCCAATCCCGTACTCTCAAAAGCCTTAAGCCATAAATCATAATTGAAATGCTCGTCCCATCCGTCAAAACGGCAACCGTTATTATAGGCGTTTTCGATAACATATGAAAGTTCCCTGCCCCCTCTGGCGAACACGCCTTCCAGTTTGGATACCTCGGCGGTATGCCAATTGTATTTGACGCCTTTTATCCTTTTTAACTCGTTTCTTAACAATATCTGTTTGCGCAGCATTTCATCTATGCTTATTTGTTCCACCCACTGAAAAGGCGTAAGCGGCTTAGGGACAAACATGGCGGTGGAAAGATTTATGGACAAAGCTCTGTTCCTTCTCTTTCTATAATAAATCTCGTTTATCCTGTTCGCGATTTCGGCTATGCCCAGTATATCCTCGTCGGTTTCGGTGGGCAGCCCCAGCATAAAATATAATTTAATGTTTGAATAGCCGGTTTCAAAAGCAATCTCCATGGATTTGTTTATGTCTTCGTCGGTAATATTCTTGTTTATTACATTTCTCAATCTTTGAGTGCCCGCTTCGGGCGCGAAGGTTAAAGAAGATTTCCTTGCTCCTTTCATAAGTTTGGCGCTGAAGCTGTCCAGTCTTAAACTGGGCATTTGCAGGTTTACGTTTTTGCTGTCCGCAAGGCATTTTATGTCGGCGATAACACCGTAAATGTCCTCATAATCTCCCGTTGACAATGAACTCAAGCCTATTTCTTCATGGCCAGTGTTATGCAGCAATTTTTTGGCGTAATCAACCAATGTTTCCTTATCTCTGTATCTTATGGGACGATAGAAAAAACACGCCTGACAAAATCTGCATCCCGCGTAGCACCCCCTGAATAATTCCAAAACGGCTCTGTCGTGCACTATTTCAAGATTGGGAATGAGCGGTTTGGTGGGATAAGGCGCTTTGTTCAAATCTTTTATTACCGCCTTCTTAACTTTAGTAACGGTGATGCCGTTTTTCGTTTCCGCCAATAAAGGCACATATACGCCGTCTATTTTTGCCGCTTCCCTTAAAAAACTCCGCTTGTCTTTTCCGCATTCAAGATATAGCTTGCACAGTTTTGAATTGACTTCTTCGCCTTCGCCTATATAAACTATGTCAAAAAAATCCGCAAAAGGCTCGGGGTTGGCGGTGCAAGGGCCGCCCGCTATGAGTATGGGATAATCGTCGCTTCTGTCTTTTGCTCTAAACGGAATATGGGCCAAATCCAGCATATAAAGCATATTGGTATAAGCCATTTCGTATTGCAGAGAAAAGCCTATCATATCGAAGTCTTTCAAAGGCTTGCGCTTTTCAATGCTCATTAAGGGAATGTTATGTTCTTTCAGCAACTCTCCCATATCCGGCCAGGGAGCGAAACATCTTTGACATACTATGTCCTTATCTTTGTTGAGAATGTCATATAAAATAGCTATGCCGAGATTGGACATAGCTACCTCGTAAACATCGGCGAAACATAAACAAAAACTTAATTTATGTTCCTTATCCATATCGGGAGTATTATATTCTCCTCCCGTATATCTTGCAGGTTTTTCCACCCGCATCAATAACTCTTCAAAACGCAATCTGTCCCTCTTATTTATTCATTGCCAGCGACGCCGCTCCTATTATCCCCGCGTCATTGAGCAAGCTTGCTCTGACAACCTTTACTCTGGGATTGATTTTGCCGCCGTAATGGTATCGGTTCACATAGCGCTGTATCAATTTAATAAAGTAATCGCCTTCATTGGAAATTCCCCCTCCGATAAGCACCTTGTCGGGACGGAAAATATTTATTAAATTGACCACTCCGCAACCTATGTATTTAATATATCTTTTAACCACTTGCTTTGCCGCCTTATCGTTTTGTTTGGCGGCGTCAAATGCTACTCTTCCGTTTACTTTGCCGTATTGAGCGGCTATTTTGTGCATTAACGAATCGGGATTCTTTGCCATGGCTTTTTGGGTGTCTCTGATTAAGGCCGTGGCGGACGCGTACGCCTCCCAGCAGCCCCTTCTGCCGCAAGTGCATTTTTCGCCGTCAATACGAATGACCATATGCCCCGCTTCGGCTCCCGCCCCCATTTTGCCGGCAAAGATTTTGCCGTCAAGTATAAACCCCGAGCCTACGCCCGTTCCCAAAGTGATGAATATGCAGTTGCGGCTGCCTTTCCCACTTCCGAACAAATATTCGCCCAGCGCCGCGCAGTTGGCGTCATTCTCTATGTATACGGCGTCGCCTTTCCAATACTTTTTGAATTCGTCAACCAAAGGCGTGTCGTGAAAGTTAAGGTTATTGGCAAAGGTAATTATTCCTTTCTCAGCATAAATGGTACCCGGACAGCCTATTCCTACGCCGCTTATGTCCTCAAATCTCAAACCGGCATCGCTTAAAATCTTTACGCAAAGCTCATACATGTCTTTTACCATTACGCTGTAATGCTTGTCGGGAAATGTTTGACAAATGTCTTTGCATATTATTTTCCCTTCCTCGTTGACAATTCCCGCTTTTACGCTCATACCGCCAATGTCTATCCCAATATAATGCTTCATTTCACACTCCTTTTATACGCTGACGGCAACAACCGTCATTTTTCCCGTAAGTTTAGCTTTATAGTCGGCAGGCAAAAATACCGTGGAACCTTTTTTGACAGGGTAATTATCCGCTTTGCCGCTTCCGTTTATAACCGTAAAAGCCGTAAAGCTGCCGTGGTCATACATATCAAGCGCGCTCTCCACAATTATTTCCCTTACCGTAAAATACCGATTTTGCGCAAGCAATCTTTCTTTATGGCCCTCAAAAGCGTCATACTTTAAGTTTTGCTCAGGAAGGGCATATTTGCGGCAATTGACAACATCCAAGGCTTTTTCTATGTGAAGCTCCCTTTTGTTGCCGCTTGCGTCAATTCTGTCATAATCGTATACCCTGTATGTGACGTCGCTTGATTGCTGTACTTCCAGCAAAGTCAAGCCGCCTCTTATGGCGTGCAAAGTTCCTGCGGGCACAAGATAGTATTCGCCGGGCTTGACTTTTATTTTGTTAAGATATTTTTCCACTGAGCCGTCAATTATTGCTTTCTTCAAGTCCTCTTTATCGATATCCGTATTCAGTCCCAAATAGATTTCTCCGCCGCCGCCATCGCCGCATACGTCGCATATATACCACATTTCGGTTTTGCCGTATTGCCCTTCGTTCTTTAAGGCGTATTCGTCATCGGGATGCACTTGTATTGACAAGGTCTGATCGGCGTCAATGAGCTTTATAAGCACGGGAAAAAACGGAAACTTTTGACCTTTTGAGCCTAAAAACTCGGGATTGTCTTTTAGAATACGGGCAAGCGTAAGGCCGCTGAAACAGCCGTTGAGCGCTCTTGATTGGCTTTTATCGTTTACCGACAGCTCCCAGCTTTCGGCAATTTTTTCCGATTTGGCCTCTTTATTCCATTCCTTTTTTAATTTGCTGCCGCCCCAAATATAATCTCTGGTGTCATAACTAAGCAAAATTGGATATTTCTTCACTCGTCCGTTAACCTGCCTTAATTCTTAACTAATTATGTCTTGCCCGTTCAAGCTTTTTCCTTAAAAACGCTATATAAATAATAATATAACCGCGCGCACAAGTCAAGACTACCGCAATATCATTGTAAATAGTTTAAGCATAAAAAAAGGATCTTGCTTAAGCAAAATCCTTTCGTTCTTAATAACCGCTATTCCTATATGTACCGTCAGCGTTTATATCTTGCCAAAATATCCTTGCCCGAAAGAATCCTTTTAACCTCTTCGGCGTACTTGTTTTCCGCCTTCACGGGCTTTTCAATTACCTTCTTGGGTTCTTTCTTGGCCTGCTTCATTCTGGTGGGAGCGGCATAGCCTTCTCTCAGCCAGCTTTCCTCAACTTGAATAAATCCGCTGAATTCAGAGGTGTAATCGCCTTCTTTAACATTTATATCATAAACGTCTTTGCCCTTAAGCTTTAAGTAAGAAACTATGGGAAGTATATCGCCCTCTCCCACCGCAAAGCCTACTGCGTCAACCGACGAAGTTACGCCGATAAGCGTGGCGTCTATAATCTGTCGAGTGTCAAGCTTATTCCTTCTTCTGGACGCTATGGGAGTTACCGCGTCATAACCCTTTGCGGCAATATATTCATTAAAATCGCGGTTTCTTTTGGCAACATAGCTGTAAAATTTCACATTGGAAATTTCAAATTGTTGCTCTAACCTCTCCGCCAATTTCTTAAATCCTTCACAGCTTATTCTCAAACTGGCAAGGTCTATGAGAACCGCTATTTTGGGCTTATTCATACTAATCCTCCAACATATGATTTATATAATTTTATTTTGTCGATAGTAATAATACAGGTATTGTTGAGCATATCCGCTGAGGTTTCCGAATATGTCCACAAGCTTATCGCATTTATTGACGCATGGGGGAAGTCCCATGTCGCGATAAACTCTGCCTGTCCATGTGTCCAAAGGAAAAACATCCTCCTTATGATAAGCGAACAGCAATATGCAATCGGCTACCTTCCTTCCCACCCCCGGCAATGACATTAACGCTTTCCTTGCCTTCTCGGTATTTTTATCGTAAAGGTCAAGGTCAAAACTGTCTTTTAACATATTCGCGGTTTTGACTAAATAAGAAGCGCGGTAACCTGCGCCTATTCTCCTGTAAAAATCCACGCCTTCGCTACAGAGAGCCGCTATTGTAGGAAAAGCTTTTTCTCCACCCTCAATGTCTTCTCCAAGACATTGGCACAATCTGTTCAGTATCCCCTTTATCCGCGGTATATTGTTGTTGGCGGACAAAATAAAAGATATAATCGTTTCTGTCGGATCCTGATTCAGAATCCTGATACCTTCGCCGAATTTTATTGCTTCATTAAGAAATTCATACTCAGCCAATTTTCGTTTAATGCTCTCATAATCCCTGTCTAAATCAAAAAAACGAACGGCGTAAGCGATATCATTGGATTTAATTATAACACGCTGATTATCATATTTCAAGTGGCAAATCATATTTTTCGCAATAATTTTGTAGTTCTCTTGTTCTTGAGAAAAACGAAAAATCTGACCGCTTTCAAGAATATGCTTAATATTAAAAGAAAAAGTGTCAAAAACCGTTATTTGATTCTTTTGGATACCATAACGCATGTCTTGGGTACCTTAACCGTTATTATTCGATAAACAGAATGGCGCAGAGATTTTTGCCGAAAAATCTTAAAATAATAAAAGAAAATATCCCTTTCCCTTAGGGATATTTTCTTCATTTTTGCGTGTTAATCAGTTAGCGTAAACGCTTACTTTCTTGTAGCGTTTTTGCCTGTCTCCGCCCTCTTCAAAACGCACCACGCCGTCGATAAGAGCGAATAAAGTATCGTCTTTGCCTCTGCCCACATTGTTGCCGGGACGCACCTTAGTGCCCCTTTGTCTTACGAGTATATTGCCGGCAAGCACAAATTGGCCGTCCGCTCTCTTGGGACCAAGTCTTTTTGATTCGCTGTCTCTTCCGTTTCTGGAGCTGCCCATTCCCTTCTTGTGAGCAAACAATTGAATATTAATAAACATTTTCTCGTTCCTCCAATTTAATAAAGCCTTTATAGCCGTCTCTCAAGTCCTTTAAGCCTATTTCCATTGCCCTTAGAACCGCCTGTTGCCGAATATGCTGTTCCTTATCGCTGCTTATAGGGCAAACAAACTTCAAATATCCGTCATTTCTCTGATAATCCACTTCTCCCGATATATCCATTAACGCCATTAAAGCTGTCTGCGCTATCGCCGATACCGCGCTGCACACGATATCCTTTCCGCTGTCGGCATATCCGCTGTGTCCTTTTAATTCAACGCTTTGAATATCATCAGCTTTTTTTGTTATTATGATATTAATCATTTCAGCCGACTATATCGATAATCTTGATTTCGGTATACGGCTGACGGTGTCCTTGACGCTTGCGCTCATTCTTTTTGGGCTTATACTTAAATATGTTGATTTTTTTGCCTTTGCCGTTATAAGTTACTTCGGCTTCCACATAAGCGCCTTCGACAGGATTGCCCACCTTGATTTTGCCTTCATCGTTAATCATAAGCGCGTTAAACTTAATCTTGCTGCCTATTTCTTGATTTAAGGCCTCAACCTTCAGTACCGTATCCTTGCTTACCTTGTACTGCTTTCCGCCGGTCTCAATCACTGCGTACATATCTTTTAACCTCCTAAGAAGACTCGCTAAGTCGGGCGGCATACATATGCTCTTTAAAACCCTTATTAAGCGGCATATAATAATTTAACACAAATTAAATACTTTAGCAAGGATTTTTGAGCGGTATTTTGTCAGTATTTATACCCTCAAAGCAAATAAAGTATACTTTTACGGTTTCTTCTGCTATAATATAATTTATGAAAAAGCTTAAATTCTATAAAGAGCCCGCATTTTTTATAGGACTTATACTCTTATCCGTAGGCATGACTTTTGTGGTAAAAGCCGACTTAGGCATAAGCGTAGTGCAGTCGGCGGCGTATATTCTGTCCCTAAAAATTAAAGCCGTATCCTTTGGCACATTCAGTTACATAGTGCAATTTTTGCTGATCGCGATATTATGCGCGGTAATCAGAAAAATCAATATACGCTACATAGTATCTTTTGTCTCCGCCATACTTTACGGATATATCTTGGACCTCTGCATGTATCTTATGCGCTCTTTGCCTAACGACGCGCTGTATCTCAGAATAATATATTTCGCGGCGGGCTTTTATCTTATAGTTATCGCGGTAGCTTTATTCTTCCGCACCAACATTCCCCTTATGCCCTATGACATATTCGTAACCGACCTTGCCAGGGCAAAGAATTGGAACATCAATACGGTAAAAATTATTTATGATATATGCTGTCTTGCCGCGGGAGTGGCGCTTTCATTAATTTTCTATAAAAAACTGGTGGGTATAGGCATAGGAACCATAATCACGGGATTGTTTTCGGGCATATGCATAAAATATACCGGAAAACTCATGGATAAGATATTGGTGTTCACTCCCATATTCAAAAAATTGGACAAATCGCTTTGATTAATGGTATAATCAATATAAAATTTCGCAGGAGAAACAGATGAAAAAACCTTTTTTAACTTTAAAAAAAGCCAAAGAGATTATTGCAAAATATTCCACCCCCCTTCATGTATATGACGAAAAGGGAATTGTGGAAAACGCAAGGGAATTGTATGATGCCTTCAGTTGGAATAAAGGTTTTAAGGAATACTTTGCCGTAAAAGCCACCCCCAACCCCGAAATACTTCGATTGCTCAAAAAAGAAGGCTGCGGAACGGACTGTTCTTCTTATACCGAATTGCTTATGGCCGAAGCTATGGGCTTTAAGGGCGACGAAATAATGTTTTCCAGCAATGAAACTACCGCCGAGGAATATATTCTCGCCCGCAAGCTTGACGCCATAATCAATCTTGACGATATTACCCACATAGAATTTCTTGAAAAGCATGCGGGCATACCCGAAAAAATATGCTTAAGATACAATCCCGGCGGAAAATTCACTATCAACAATCAGATTATGGGCAATCCCGCCGACGCCAAATACGGGCTTACCCGCAGTCAGCTTACCGAAGCGGTAAAAAAGCTTATGTCCAAAGGCGCAAAGGAATTCGGCCTGCATGCCTTCCTTGCCAGCAATACCATGGGAAATGAGTATTACCCCAAGCTTGCTCAAATAGTCTTTGAAACAATAGTCGAGCTTCACAACGAAACGGGAGCCAAATTTATTTTTGCCAATCTCAGCGGCGGCATAGGCGTTCCCTATCGTCCCGATCAACCCAAAAACGATATTTATATTATCGCCAATGGCGTAAAGGAAGCTTACGAACAGACTATCCGAAAATCGGCGCTTAAGGATATAAGCATATATACCGAGCTTGGAAGATATATGCTTGCCCCTTACGGATTGCTGTTGACCACCGCCATTCACGAAAAACATATCTATAAAGAGTATATAGGCGTTGACGCTTGCGCGGCGCATCTCATGCGCCCCGCCATATACGGCGCTTATCATCACATAACAGTGCTGGGCAAGGAAGATTGGCCCTGCGACCATGTATATGATGTTGTGGGCTCATTGTGCGAAAACAGCGATAAATTTGCCATTGACCGAAAATTGCCCCGCATCGATATAGGCGACATTCTTGCCATACATGACACAGGCGCCCACGGCTTCGCCATGGGTTACAATTATAACGGCAAATTGAGAAGCGCCGAAGTGTTATTGAGGTCGGACGGCAGCTTTGAGCTTATACGCCGAGCCGAAACGCCCAAAGATTACTTCGCCACCTTTAATTTCATTCCCGAATTTCATAAATACAGATAATGAAAATCAATAATCGATAACCGTCAGTCCTCCCCGCTTGGAGAGGACTATTTTTTTTGCCCGATATTCCCTTTGCACACTGCCTTCCGCCGAATACTTTCCAATCAACGGCGTTTTAATTAAAACGGCTTCAGCATTGTCTTGCCCTTCATTTGCCCAATCGCCCATGGACACATACGCTTTTACATTTTCATTATATAATAAATACTCTGTTTTATTATCGTCCCAAGCGTAAAGAGACTTAAACGAAAACACAACGGAGGGCAAATCCGCATTGCCGCCCTCAAACCAGCTTTGCTGAGCGGATGGTATTTCTCCTCCGCGGTAATCCATAATATATAAATAATAAGCGGGCTTATCTTCGGCAAAAACGGTAATGCGAAAATTTCCGCAAAGACCTTTTTTTCTATTATAAAGCGTATATAAACTGTCGGTGTGGGCGATGCCTCCTACAAAATATTTGGAGCGCATATATCTTTTCAACTGAGCGGTTTTATCAAACAAGCTTGCCATGTCATAATCGCCGAAAAGCGCGGTAAAATAAGTTTTGCCGTTATCAAAAAGGGCGGTATACTCATCTATAATATTCATTGTGGAGGCCATAAAAAGGTCGGTGGCGATGGGCTGAGGCGCTATATTATTGCCGCCGAGTATTACTAAATCAGGTTTGCTTTCAATCAATAAATCATTTATATACTCTTTTGTTTTTTGGCTGAATCCCCCTTCCCCTTCCAGCAGTCCCGCCAGAACAAGCGCGCAAAATTCGCCTTTATCGTCAAATCGCAATTTTTCTCCGTAATCAGCAGGCGTTACTTGAAAATATGACAAAATAAAAGAAAAAATAAGAGGAAGCGTTGCAATGAAACCCGACAGCTTCCTCAAAAACCTGATTATCCTTTGTTTGTTCAAAAAAGGATATCCTCCATAAAAAAGTTACACGGATTATTCCCAAAGCAAAAAGATTTATACTAATAAAATAATCAGCCTCTTTCGTTTAATGGCACATAATCTTGTCTTTCGCAAACCGCCGTATAGCCGGGACGAATGATTTTGCCTTTATTGGATATTTCTTCTATTCTGTGAGCTATCCAGCCCGTAATTCTCGCCACCGCGAAAATAGGCGTAAACAACTCTTGCGGCAATCCCAGCATATTATAAACAAAACCGCTGTAAAAATCCACATTGGGGCTGACCCCTTTATATATCTTGCGTTTTTCGGCTATGACTTCAGAGGCTATGCGCTCCACTTTGTCATACAGTTCATATTCCTTTTCCAAGCCCTTTTCTATGGCAAGATGCTTGACATATTCCTTAAATATTTTGGCTCTGGGGTCGGATATGGAATAAACGGCATGGCCCATACCGTAAATAAGCCCCGCTTTGTCAAACACTTCTTTATTGAGCAAGCTCAGCAAATAATTCCTGATTTCCGATTCATTATATTCGTGGCTGATATGGTTTTTCATGTCCTCGAACATCTTAATTACCTTGATGTTGGCGCCGCCGTGGCGGGGGCCTTTCAATGAGCCAAGCGAAGCCGCCACCGAGGAATATGTATCCGTACCCGAAGAGCTTACCACATGCGTGGTAAATGTGGAATTGTTGCCGCCGCCGTGTTCGGCGTGCAGTACCAAGCAAAGGTCAAGCAGTTTTGCTTCAAGCTGAGTGTATTTGCTGTCCGCTCTCAACAAATGCAATATGTTTTCGGCGGTGCATAAGTCTTTGCGCGGCTTATGAATGATAAGACTGGTATCGCCATGATAATGCGAATAAACCTGATACCCGTATATCGCTATTAAGGGAAATTGCGCTATAAGCTGCAAACCTTGTCTTAATATATTCTCAATGGAAATATCGTCGGGATTGTCGTCATAAGAATAAAGGCTGAGCACGCTTCTGGACAGCATGTTCATCATGTCGAAAGAAGGTTTTTTCATTATTATGTCCCTGACGAAATTCAAAGGAAGCTTCCTAAAGCCTGCCAGTATGTCGCAGAACTCTTCAAGCTCGTCTTTTGGCGGAAGCTTGCCGAACAATAACAAATAAGCGGTTTCTTCAAACCCGAATCGGTCTTCTTTAACAAAGCCGTTCACAATATCCTGAATGGGAATTCCTCTATAAAAAAGCTCTCCCTCGATAGGGATTCTGTTGCCGTTTTCGTCTATCTTGAAGGAATTGATTTCACAGATTTCGGTTAAACCCGCGACAACCCCGGCGCCGTTGACATCACGGAGGCCTCTTTTTACATCAAATTTTTCGTAAAAAGAGGAATCAATAATGGTGCTTTTTTCGGCAATTTCGCTGAGAACTTTAATCTTTTCTTTTACCTTTAAGTCAGTAAAAGTAAGTTCAGCCATAATAAATGTCCCTCCTGTTGACTACCGCGAATTTTCCAAATCGAATTGTTTTATTATATCACAACCGAATTAAAAGTGTCAATTAAACCAATTTGATTGATATATTAATAAATCAAGTATCCCGTTAATATAATAAAATAAATGAAAATATAGCAAGGGGGCGTTATGTTCTTCAAGGAATTCTACGATAAAGAGCTTTTAAGCGTTCAATCGGGCAAGCAAATCGGAAAAGTCAAAGGCGTCTTTATTAATAAATTAACCAAAAAACCCAAAGCTTTTATGGTAAAAGATAACAAAGAAAACAAAATGTATTTGCTGCCCCTCAAAAAGGTAGCGGGCAATAATGATAAAATAGCGGTTTATAATAAGCGGAGTCTTGTCGAAATTGAAGAAAACTTGATTAAAGATTTATTTTTATTGTCCGAAGACGTTATCGCTTACAGCCACGAAGGAAAAGCCTTGGGAAATTTTACGGACATGACTTTGGACGGCGACAGATACATATGGTTTGACAAACCCTATCCCGTTAAATTTATCAGCGGGCTGGAAAACAGCACAGTAACAATAAATATGGGATTAAAAAAGCCTAAGGACGCAAACCCCGCGATGGACGAAACTTCAAAAGCTGAAGAAAAAAAAGAGTCCCCCTCCCCCTATGTTCCTAAACAAACTACCGTAAGCGACTACAGCTTTTTGATAGGCAGAATAGTAATTAGAGACATAATCGACGAAACAGTGGGCGTAAACATTAAAAAAGGCACGGTAATCAATCAATCGGTAATAGATATGGCAAAAAAGGGCGGCAAGCTGGTATATTTGGCTTTAAGCTCGCTGTTGGATTGATAAACATATTATGGACATAGAAAGCAGAGTAATAAAAGCCGCTTATTACATAATAGAGCAAAAATGCACCGTCAGGGAAGCCGCGCGTTTTATGGGCTACGGCAAAAGCACTCTGCATACCGACGTTACCGAAAGATTGAAACTCATTGATACCGATTTATATAAGCAAGTGCGCAAAATCCTCAACATAAATTACAACGAAAAGCACATAAGAGGCGGAGAAAGCACTCGAAAAAAATATATTGAAACAAGAGATTGAAGGCGTTAATTGTTTTTTATGGGCGCCTCAAAAAGATTGCGCCTTTCGGGATGTTTCAAAGCCTCCTTCATTCTGAACCTTGCCCCTGGTATGTCAGCGTCGATTTTGTCAATCAATTCTTTCATATATTCCCTTTGGGTATGCTTATTGGCGGGACAAACATTGTTAAGCAAAGGCAATCGGAGTTTTTGCGATACCGAAACGATTTCTTTTTCGTTGACATACAAAAAAGGTCTTATCAAGGTTATCTTAGTTCTGTCCATATAAGATACGGGCTGAAATGTGCTCAGCCGCGACTCGTAGATCATGGACAATAAAAAAGTTTGCAGCATATCGTCGCTGTGGTGACCGAGAGCCAATTTATTCGCCCCTATTTCAACAGCTTTGGCGTTAAGGGCTCCCCTTCTCATCTTTGAACATAAACTGCAAGGCGATTTTTCTTTTCGAGCTTCAAAAAGTATATACGCTATATCTGTTTTTTCAATTATATGTCTTATTCTCAATTTGTTTTCAATATACTCGCTCATGGCTTCAAGCTCGCCGTAATCGGTTTCCTTAAAGCCCATATCAACGGTTATGGCGGTAATATGAAATTTTTGGGGACTGAATTTTTGATAGGCGCTCAGCGCCGTCAGCATTAAAAGACTGTCTTTTCCGCCGCTTACCCCAACCGCAATATGATCGTTATCTTCAATCATATTATAATCGGTAACGGCTTTTCGCACCTTCCCCAATATCAATTGCAAAGCTTTGCCTTCCATAAAAAACGCGCCCTTTCTTCCTTATAAATAATAATAAAAGTATACGCATTCCACGCAAAATTGTCCAGTAAAGATTAAGGGTAAGCGTTATTCTGACTTCGGCAAAGTTTGGTCCAAATACAGCGCGTTGCGCTGCTCTTGAGTCAATCCTTCAAACAATGAGGGATTTTCTTGAAAATATCGGGGGATTATTTGGAGCTCTCCTTTTTTATCAATCGAAAGCAGCGTATAGCCGTCATTGAACTCCGCTTGCCCGCTCAAATTGTAAGCGGATACATACAGCAAATATTCCCGCAAAAAATAACTGTTGTAAGCAACACTCAATGAATACAGAAGCTTCACGCCCATATATTCCACGCAATAATCGTTGACATGGTCATGTCCGCATATAACGGCTTTTGTGCTGTCCACCTCAAGTATGGCGTCAAACATCCCCGTATTATAGTGAGAATCGCATTCCGGTTCCCGCCGTTTTCCAAAAATAACGGTATCGTTTTGCTTTGCTTGATTATACGCCATTCTGTATTCTTTCAAGGGTATATGCATAAACATAACGGAATCGGGCATGCCGCCGTTTTGTTCGGCTATATCGTACATTTCCGATTTATACCATTCTATTTGGTCATATTTAATAAAATCATAACCTTCTTTGTATTCAAATCCGTATTCGGCGCAAATATCGGGATCCAAATAATTGCCCGAATCTATGAACACAAGACTTTGGATAACTTTCCCTTGGGCGTTTTTGAGATTTACAATACAATTGCCTTCGCCTGAAATATCGGGCGCTGAAGAGATTACGCAATGCTCATATTCCGAAAAATAACTCACTATTTCCGCTCTTTTAAGCCCTATTTCGCTTTCGGCGTCATGGTTTCCCAGAACATATCCCCAGTACTGATTATGCTTTTCGAATAGTTCGGCCAAGGCGCGCGCCGCTCGCTTGGCGTACGGGCCCAATACTATATCCCCGCAAAGCACCACCAAATCAGGGTTTTGGTGTTTTATGGCGTTTTCCATTACGGTAAGCGCGGTCGAGTCGCCGGGGATTTCGGTTTTTCCGTCCAAATGCAGATCGGCAAAGGTTATTATCGTAAAATCTTCTTGACAAGCGCTGCCGTCAGCGTAAGTCTTTATAAGGTAAGGCCGTTCGTTTTCGCTTTTAATAAATTTTACCACGGGTCGACCTTTAGTTTCCCGCATTAGGGTGGCGGCGTACGCGGAAATGGCCGTTGCCAACGCAAACGACAAAACAATAACGACAACAAAAACTCTAAAAGCTTTTTTCATTGACAGACCTCAAAATGCTTTATTCCGTAAGCATACCATGGTAAATCCCCATCCAAAAAGGAAGGGTATACGTGGTGGAGCCTTCCATTACGTTGGGGTAATAATGTCCATGCAATTCATATGTGGGTCCGTTATACTTATGCAGCGCTCTTTCGTCGGGAGCGGCTACCGCCCATTTCAATTTGTGGCCGCTTGCAATAACCTTCATCATGTCTGTAATCAAGTTCCCCGAGAACTTGAATTTTTCCCCATTTTCTATTTCATAAGATAATACCGCGCTGTCATTTATTCCTATTCCCCTCAAACTAAATTCGGCAATGTCGTCTCGCGCCGTTGAGGAAGCGGACAATTTTCTTAAATCTATGGGATGTCTCGAAAGCGACCAAGCGGCAGTTTCCAGAATATTGTTCCCGTATGCGTCCGTTATAAGCTTATCGGGATACGCCAATTGATATATGTAATACCATAACGGATTTTCGCTATATTTTATGGATATCCACCATTGATCTATGGCTTGGCGGTAATAGTTCAACAGCTCCTCATCGTCTTCCATTTGGAAAAGCAAATAAAAAGCCAGCATTGCCATTTCTTCGTCGGAATAGTTTAAGAACAATCTTATCAGCGTTTCAGAAGTGGGAGAGCCGTATTCAAAAGCCGAACCAAACATTTCTCTAACTTGGGGACCAAGCTGCTCGTCCAATGTCAGCATCATTAAGAAATGGCATTGCTTATGATATTGCGTCATAATTTTGGCGTATTCGTATGAAGGATGCAAAGCCGCCATACGGTATTCGTCATGCCACCTTTGATTGCCGGTTACATAATGAGCCAGCTTAAAAAGCGAAAGCGCGACGGCCGCCGTAAGCGGCGCTCCGCCCAATTGGGAGCTGTTATAAAAGAATTCCCTGTTGAATTTGCTCCATGTTCCGGGCTGTCCCGAGCCGTCCACCATCATATAGCCGTTATCCACTATATGCTTTGCCAGTCTGTCCATGGTGTTTGCGATTATTTTCCTGAGCTCTTTATCTTCAGGCCCCAATATGTCAAAAGCAAGTTTATATAAAAATAGATGTCCTATTATTTCATCAGAACTTGTGTCACCCTTATAGACTATATCCTCCACGCTGTAGCCTTCGCCGATTAAGCTGTCCCAAAGTCTTGAGGGTATTTCGCCGGAAGCGTCCACGGTAACTTCGCGCAAATTTTCACCGTTAATATAATATCCCAAAGAGCCCTCTTCTCTGGTAGATACTCCCGTGGCCGTGCCGTCGCCGTTGAACGACCAGTATATAAAACCGTCAATAGGGTTGTTTTCTTCTCTGAAAGAATAGGTGCGGGCAACATACCCTTCAAGGTTTCTGACTCGTTTGGCGTATTCTCCCTCGCCTTGACGCGGATCCGACCAATCGTCGCCCACAAAGGGATACATATAGTCTTCGGTCAAAAAATATGTGCGGACGCCATGCTGCAAATACTGTTCATAAGCATATTCAAACGCCGCCGCCGGACTGCAATTGGGCAGTTTCAAGGAATAATCTCCGCCTTTTTCCAATGCTACCTCGGACAAATATCTTCCGTTGGCGTCATCGTACATGGCGTTGGGCTGATAGCGCACATATGCTTCGACTTCGCCTTTGCGCATACAAATATTGGCAAGCAACAACACCGCCTCGGTGGCAAGCGTGGCGCTTCTTTTGGCGGCTTCAATTTCTTGAGGCGTCGCCGAAGAAGATTTTTTGAGCGAAGCGTAACGCATAAGCTCTCCCGCTCCGTACATCGATGTCCATAAACCGTCATTGTCGGTTTCTTTGGGCTTCCATTCCCCGTCCGTTAAGACGGCGTCGGAAACCATGCCGCGGCGGGATACATATTGCGAAGTATTATCGCTCATTAAAATAGCTTTTTCCTTGCCGCTCATTTGCACCATTTGTATGTGCGTTACCCCCTCGTCCATTATCGTCCAAATTCCATTCCCGCCGTCGGGGACAATGGCTTTAAGCTTACCGTTATTACTGTAAAAATATCGGTCTCCCATAAATCTTTGTTGGGCGTCGCGAGAATTTACCGCGTTAGGGTCGGTTCTTAAAACCCCGTATTCGGTTATTGTCCATTGCGCGCCGTCCGCCGTGGTTACTGTTTGATAGTTTTCATAATCCGTTATGCCGCTTATTTCCTGCGGTATGCCCGAATTGCCGATTTCATAATATGTTACCAATTTCTGATAGGTACTGTTCAGCGATACGGCGGATAGCTTATAATCCACGATTCTTGGTCTGGTTCCCATGTCTTTGAATCTTTTAACGATCTTAAGCCTGACCGTATCCTTCAATCCGTCTGAAGTTTTTGCCTTTATCCACGCATAGCCTGGCTTTTTGGCGGTTACTCTTCCCCATTCGTCCACAGAAGCAAGCGATTTGGGAAAAACGCTCCATGTCAGTTTTCGATTCTTTATATTAATGTTGAAAGCGTAATCCACAGAACGCGAGTCTCCCACCTGCATTTGCCATTTCTCGGGCACAATGAGGCAAAAATCGGGCAATCGATTTTTTTTGCAGCCCGTAACGGTTATAGCCGTTAATAAGACCAAAGCAATTAAGACAATCACAACCAAATTTTTTTTCTTCATAATATCTCCCTAATTAAGTTTAATTTATTAAATATATGACAAACGCCCATGGGCGTAAGCGAACAAAACTTATGGTTTTGGAATTGCAGGCTGTAATTTTATTGCTTTTTGTCTGCGTAAAGAGTAATTTTTGATACTTCGATAGAAGTTTCTATCCACTCGTTACCGTCATCTTCGGTATGCAAGGTAGCGTATAAGAAGGGATATCCGTTATTTGAGACATTTCCCACGCACATGTGTATATTTGTAAAATCCCCCGCTTTCTCCACAAAATAATACCCCTTGACTTCAATTGACAATCCGCTCGGCAGCTTAAAACCGAGAGGTATTTCCCCTTTTTCCCGCAAAGAATCCATAAATTCAACCATGGTTTCGCTTTCATAATCCAAACCGTTGATATAAATGCCAAGGCTGGTTAACAGCTCCACTATTTTTTTGAAATCCTTTGAATCAAAGCCGGGAAAAACTTCTTTTATGTATGTTTCCAACGATGTTCCAAAGCCCGCGGGAGCGCTGAGAATTTCAGAAATATTCACAGTTTTTTCTCTGAGTATTATGTTCAATGCAATATTTGCAAGGCCTATGGTAGAACCGTCGGGAACCAACAGTAAAGAAAAAGTGCCGTCGTCTCTGTAAATTACTTGTGATTTTTCTTTGTTTATGAATGAGGAAAAATTATCTTCCCCCATTTTAATCGAAGATATCTCAAAAGTTTTTGTGTCTCTGAAAACCTTGCCCAATCGGCGAGTTATGGGCTTATTGGTATATTGGGGAGTAAAGCCTCTTATGGCGTCAAAGTATCTTTCCGAAATTTGTTGACAAGTTTCCGCGGAAAGAATATTCGCTTTCGCGGAAGCGATATTGACTTCGGTATCCGAAAAAAGCCTTTCCATCTGTTCAATCCGCATAGCCTTATACGCCGTAACCGCACGCTGCTTGCTTACAAGATTCAGCTCTTCAATCTTTGATTGAATGAGATTGGCTATAAGCGCATGGCCTTCGTTGGACGGATGCAGCCAATCCTTGTATAGAAGAGCGATGCCTTTTGAATAATCTTCTTTATAAAGATTATCAAATGCCGTATAAACATCAATTATTTCAAAAGCGCCGGGGTTTTGCTCTAAATAATCATAGATGATGCCGTTAAGAAATTGAAGAAGCTGGCCGCCTACCTTGCGGAATTTAGTTTGGTCGCCGTTTGCTTGCTCTAAAAAAGTTTCTTTTTGTTCGGGAGAAAGCAAAGTAGCCGCCGCGTCAAGAGGATTGTATACGGTATTTACCAAAATTAAAACATCGGGATTAAGTTCTTTTATTCTTTCTATGGACAAAGCAAAATATTGGCTGGCTTTATTACGCACCTTATTTAGATCGGTATAATCGTTCAATAAAACCTTAATTGCGGTTTCGCCTACATTGCCGTCCAAAAAATCGTTGCCGAGAATTGAAATATGTACGATATCCGCTTTGGAAACCCAGTATTGACGCTCCAAAGAGGGCGTGTCGGTCCTTGTCAGCCTGTTATACAAATCAGTGGTGGTATCGCCGGATACCGATTTATCCACATATCGGAAATTATTGCGTCTGCCCACTATGGCGTAATAACAATTGCTGTCCCTCTCGGAAAAAGGCGAAGAGCCCAAAATGCCTTCGCAGATTGAATCCCCCAAATATACAATTATCTTATCGTAGCTTTGTGAAGATTTGTAACCTACCGCGGCGACAACCGCAGTTCCCCCGATTAAAAGACAGCATATAATCCCAACTAAAATCTTTTTTAACATATCATACATTTCCTCTTAGAAATATACGCACATTTTTTTATATAATACCATAAAAATTATAATAAATCAATGTGGAAAATTCCACTTTACCATTGAATTTCGGCAAAAAATTATGTAGAAAAATGACGATAATCAAAAAAAAGACGGCCGACTATGCAGTTATCGACCGCCTTTTTGGCAGGAGCAGTAAGAATCGAACTTACATCATAGGAGTCAGAGGCCTATGTGCTACCATTGCACCATGCTCCATTGCGAATAATATTATAAATTTATTTCAGCTTTCTGTCAAATATTTTGCGCATTAAATTGACTGTTATAAAGGTTATAATAAAATCCTTTTTTATTAAGCAATTCTTCATGATTGCCTTGTTCCACTATTTTTCCTTTATCCATTACCAGTATAAGGCCCGCTTTTCTGATGGTGGATAACCTATGCGCGATAATAAAAGAGGTTTTGCCTTTCATCATGGCCGTCATGGCGTTTTGTATATAGCTTTCCGTTCTGGTGTCCACGCTGCTTGTGGCTTCGTCGAGTATAAGAATTTTGGGATCGGCGTAAATGGCTCTGGCAATGGTAATCAATTGCTTTTCGCCTTGCGAAATGTTGGTTACATCTTCATTTATCAAGGTATGATAACCTTGAGGCAAGGTGTCGATAAAATGGTCAATATGCGCTTTTTCGGCGGCTTTTTTGACATCCTCCAAATCACCGTTGGGTTTGGCATACGCTATGTTTTCCATTAAAGAGCCGCTTTCCAGCCAAGTATCCTGCAGCACCATGCCGAAAAGGCTGCGTAAATCTTTCTTTGCCATATTTCTTATGTCTATGCCGTCAATGGTTATTCTGCCTTTATCTATCTCATAAAAACGCATAAGCAAATTGACAAGGGTAGTTTTTCCCGCTCCCGTAGGCCCTACAATGGCGATAACCCCGCCGCTTTCCACCTTAAAATTAATGTCCTTCAAAAGCTCGGTATTTTTATCGTAAGAAAAATCCACCCCCTCAAACACCACTTCTCCTTTTACCTTGCTTATATCGGCAGGTTGAGCGACATCTTGAGGTTCTTCTTGACTCTCCAACAAATCAAACAGCCTTTGGGCGGCCGCCACGGTGGATTGTATGATATTGATAATATTTGCCGTTTGCATAATGGGCTGGCCGAATTGATGGCTGTACTGCATAAATGCCTGTATATCCCCTATCATAAGTCTGCCGCCCGCAAGTATGCCTCCCACAACGCTTATGGCGACATAGCTTAAATTGTTCACAAATTGCAGCATGGGCATAATAATGCCCGACAAAAATTGCGCGTTCTTTCCCGCGTCGTACAACTCTTCGTTTATTTCCTCAAAATTTTGAACGGCGCGTTTTTCCTTATTGTATAATTGCACCACCATTTTATTGGAATACATTTCTTCCACATAGCCGTTAAGCTGACCGAGTTTGGCTTGCTGCTTTACAAATTTCTTTTGCGATTTCTTTGCGATCACCATGGTGATTATCAAAAATAAAGGCAAAGAGCCCACCGCTATAAGCGTCATATAACCGCTGATTGTGAGCATCATAATTAAAATACCCACAATGGACAAAGCGCTGTTTATGGCTTGGGAGATAGATTGCTGCAGCGTTAACGATATTGTTTCTATATCGTTTGTAACAACGGACAAAATATTCCCCGACGAATGGGTGTCGTAATACTCAATGGGCAATTTCTTAAACTTTTCTTTGACATCCTTTCTCATTCTATACACCACTCTTTGGGAAACTCCCGCCGACAAAAAATAAGAAAGGAAATTCAACAGCGAAGACAACACATATATGGCGGCAACAATTATCAAGGTTTTTATGATATACTCCATATCCAATTTGCCGCGCATTATGCCGTTTTGCAAGGCGTTTATGGCGTTTGCCGTTATACGCGGGGCGATAATATACAGAATCGTACCCAAAGCGGCAAGAACGATTACCATTATCAAAAAAGGCAGTTGCGGCTTAAGATAATTTATAAGCTTTTTGAAAGAGCCTTTGAAATCTTTGGGCTTTTCCATAACCATGCCGTACATGGGGCCTCTGCCCATGCCGGGCTTATGTTGTCTCTCTTTTCGTGAATGGTGACGGATTTGCCTTGCCTCAGCCATTTGCTTGACCTCCTTTTGCCAGTTCCTCTTCGCTGAGCTGAGATAAAGCTATGTCTTTATACTCTTGGCATCTTTCCATAAGCTCTTCATGTCTGCCCATGCCCACAATTTTGCCTTTATCCAGCACTATTATGTTGTCGGCGTCCATAACCGTACCGATTCTTTGCGCCACAATTATAACCGTTTTGTCTTTCGTGTTTTCTCTCAACGCTTTGCGAAGCATGGCGTCCGTCTTAAAATCCAGCGCCGAAAAGCTGTCGTCAAACACCAATATATCGGCATCGGTGGCAAGCGCCCTTGCTATGGTCAATCTTTGTTTTTGCCCTCCCGATAAATTCCTTCCTCCTTGCTCCACAACAGCCTCATAGCCGCCCTCTTTTTCTTCCACAATATTCATGGCTTGGGCAATCTCCAAAGCCTGCTTTAATCTATTGTCTTTATCCGCGCCGTACAATACATTATCCTTTATATTGCCTTCAAACAAAACCGCTTTCTGGGCAACAAAGCCTATCCTTGAACGTAAATCCTTAAGCGACATCTCCCTTACGTCAACGCCGTCTATTTTGACTTTTCCGTCCGTAGCGTCATATTGCCTGGGAATAAGATTAATTAATGTGCTCTTGCCGCTGCCCGTGCCGCCTATGATAGCCGTTACCGTTCCTTTTTTGGCGGTAAACCTAATGTTTTCCAGCGTTTTCTTGGCCGCGCTGTCGGAATAAGCGAAAGAGACATTTTCAAATTCCACCAAACCCTGCCTTAATGGAAAAACGGGATTGGGAGGATCGATAATGTCAGGCTCGGTCTCCAGAATTTCATTGATTCGGGTGGCGGAAACGCTGGCTCTGGGAACCATAATAAATATTACCGAAAACATAACAACGCTGAACATTATTTGCATAATGTACTGTATGACCGCCATCATATTGCCTATGCCCGTATAATCAAGCATTTGCTTATTCAAATCGGAATTGATATTGAACACGGCTATGAACATTACCGACAAAGCCGTTAAGCTCATTATCAACATGATAAGGGGCATAAGCGCCGACATTATTCTTGCCGCCTTTAAGCCCGTTTGGGTAACGCTTTTATTGGCTTGGTCAAACCTTTTGTCTTCATATTCTTCGCCGCCGAAAGCTCTTATAACCCTTATGCCGGTTATATTTTCTCTGGAAACGGCAGTCAAATGGTCAATCTTTTTCTGAATGCTTTTGAAAAGAGGCACCACTTTTCTTGCTGCAAATCCTATAATAACCGCGACCATAGGTATAGACACCAATAATACCAAAGTCATTTTTGGGTCTTTGCTCATCGCCATGATGAGCCCGCCCGCAAACATGAAAGGCACATTAATCATCATGCGGAGAGCCATTATTATGAGATTTTGCAGCTGAGTTACGTCGTTGGTGGTTCGCGTAATAAGGCTGGCGGTGGAAAAAGCGTCTTCTTGGGATTTGCTCATCCTGATAACTTTATCAAAAAGTTTTTTCCTTATATCTCTGCCGAAAGCGGCGCCCACATTGGACGACAAATAAGCTACGGCTATTGAAAGAATTGAGGAAAGCAACGTTATAGCCAGCATAATCAGCCCGTTTTTTAATATTACGCTCAAATCGCTTTTTTGCTCAAACACAATTTGCGGGGAATTGTCTTTGTCCAAATAAAGCCTGCCCTGCTTAGGCGGGGAATCAATCTTTCCGTCTGTCGTCCTTAAAAATTTAGGTATGGGTATAAGTTCTCCCGTAGCGGGATTTAAGATATTTACGGCATTGCCGTCATCGTCGGTTTCCATGCCGATTATGACGGCATAATGCTTGCCGTTCTCTTCCATGGCGACAAGCTTGCCCGCGTCTGAATATTTTAGTTTGGGCAAGGGGATATCCTGATTGGATTGCGGTAATTTTATATAGATTATATCTCCTTTATCCGTGGTTTCATATACCACTTCGGATGTAATCCCTTTTCCGATAATTTTGCTCATTCTGTCCGGCAATAAAAGCGTTGATATTGATATCCCCGCCACCATTACCGCGATAAGCAAAATTATGCCGGCGTAAGGCTTAAGAAATTTCAGTAACTTTTTCAAACTGTCTCCGATTAATTAATGTAGTTAAAATATTATGATACCAATATGAATTTATATTATAAACCTTATATATAGTACTACAATTTTAACTTCTCATTCAACTCCTTAATTATGTTTTTATCTAATTTTATCACTTTTCTGTCATAGGTTAAAATGCCGTTGCATTCGTCCTCCACATCGCTTAATTCGGTATATACGGTAGCGCAAAGCCCCTTTTCGATCAGCGGGATAATCTGCTTTTCGTACAGCTTAATATATGCGTCCTGAAAAGCCTTTTGGTCATAATATTTTTTATATCCGAAAAATTTGGAATCATTATACATATGCCCCTTGACTTGAAGGGAATATCCGCCGAACTCGCTGAGCACAAAAGGTCTGTGGTCTCTCTTCATCTTTATGGGGCGGAAATAAATGTGCATGCTTTTTAAATCGCCTATGCCTTGGTCATGCCATCCGCTGGCGTGGTCTATAATCCTGGTGGCGTCATTCTTCTTGAAGAATTCATACGCCTTCTCGCTGTCGAATTGCCCCCACCCTTCATTGAAAGGCACCCATAAAGCAATGCTGACGCAGTTATAAAGGGTGTCTATCATTCTTTTTGCGTCGCGGTAGTATTCCTCTCTGCCTTCGGCGTCCTCTCTCGCGAAAGCTTTATAATTATTGTCTTTCATTCTGTTTCCGATAAAAGGCCGGAGCGCTATGGTAAACACGCTGTATTTACCTCCGCCGTTTATCATATCCTGCCATACCAGCATGCCCAATCTGTCGCAATGATAATACCATCTGAGCGGTTCAATCTTTATATGCTTTCTTAGCATATTGAAGCCCATTTCCTTCATTGTCTGAATATCGTAAATCATAGCTTCGTCGCTGGGCGGAGTATACATTCCATCCGACCAATAGCCTTGGTCCAAAAGCCCGTTATGAAAATAAGGTTTGTTGTTGAGCATAAGACGCGGGATGCCCTTTTCGTCTTGACCTATGGAAAACTTTCGCATGCCGAAATATGATTTTACCTTGTCTTCCCCCGCTTCCACAATTAAATCATACAAATAGGGGTTTTCGGGAGACCAAAGCTGATAGCCTTCGGGAAGCTTAATGACGGATTCCCCATGGGCGTTCAAAGTTCCTTCAGCAAAAACTTTGCCCTTATCCAAGACCTTTACTTTTCCTTCGCTTATTTCGGCATTATAAAAAGCTTTTACGGCAAGGGTATTGTTATCGATGTCCGGCGTAAGCCTTAAGCTTTTAATATATTTGTCGCTGACGCTCTCCAGCCATACCGTTTGCCATATGCCCGATTGAGGGGTATACCATATTCCGCCTCGCTTTGTGGTTTGTTTGCCTCTTGCCTGAACGCCTTTTTCGGAAGGGTCGGTTACCGATACTTCAATGATATTTTCCCCGTCGGTAATCAAAGGTGTTATGTCAAATGTAAAAGGATAATATCCACCCGTGTTTTCGCCTGCGGGAATATTGTTTATCTTCACTTCACACTTATAATCGACGGCGCCGAAGTTTATCAGCACTCTTCCCTTATTAAATCCTTTTGGCAGCGTAAAAGTTCTTTTATAATAAAGAACATCGTCGGCAGTTACCATTTTTTCCACGCCTGAAAGCAAACATTCGGGCGAAAAAGGCACAACAATATTGCCTTGATAACTTGTAAGCTTTTTGTCTTTGGGCAATATTGCATATTCCCAAATGCCGTTAAGGCAAAAATAGCTGTCTCTTTGCATTTGTGGACGAGGATATTCGCTTAAGGGATTGTCCTTGTTCAGTTTTTCTCCGAATACTGTCAATAATTTGTTCACTTTACCACCTCTTTTCTTAGTCTAACATAAAAAAAGGGCAGTTATACTGCCCCTTATTCATTATATTGATTAATTATTTTCCCACCTTACATACAGTTTAAGCACAGCGTCTTGCACCACTTCAAAAGGCCTTGTCGATGTACAAATTTGTGTCGCGGGGTCCCAATTCTTGTTCTTATAAAACCCTATCGCCATGCCTTTTGTGGGATGACTGAAGGAAGGCAGCAATGTCGCGGACAGCAACTCCGCGTTCATATCGCGCTCGGCAAGATGAACTTCGTCGCCGTCGGATGTTATTTCATAGAATTGTACCAACGGCAAGTTGTTGTTTCCTCTTACCAATATGTTGGCGGTGCTGGCCACCTTCTCGCCGCCCCAAGCTATCCTGTAAGCTTCCAGCACGCTGTCTCCCGAGCTGAAGTTAACATAGATTCTCACTTTGGGATGAGCACTGAAGTTAAAGGAGCTTGCGTCAATGGCGGGAGGCTGCGAAGTTCTTATGGTTATGTTGGATAAATTAGTGCAGTTGTAGAAGGCGTTTATACCTATGGATTTAATCTGTTCTTGCATCTTAATGCCGTACATGGATCTGCATCCGTAAAACGCGCCTGCTTCTATATGCACAACGCCATAGGGAAGCTGAACGGTAAGCAAATTATCTCTGCCTTCCAGTTTCGAACCCAGCAATATGCAGTTTCTGAAGGCGTTTTCTCCTATTTTCTTCAAGTTTTTGTTATTGTTGGAGAACTCAACTGTTAACAAAGAATCGCACCCTTCGAAGGTTGAAGCTTTTATTTCGGAAAGACCGTCGGGTATATAAATACCTTTAAGGCTCTTGGCGTTCTTAAACGCGGCGCTGCCTATTTCCTCAAGACTGCTGTTGGGAGAAATATTGACTTCTTCCAGCTTTAAACAATATTCAAACGCGTTATTGCCTATCTTCAATACATTGTCGGGAATATCGATTGACATAACGCTGGTATATGCAAAGGCGTTGTTGCCTATTAATCTTAAATTGCTGCCCGCCGCAAAAGTAACCGATGTCAGCTTCAAGCAGCTGAAGAAGGTGCTGTCTCCGATTGATTGCACCGATGCGGGAATGGTTATGGATTGCAAATCATCGCATCCGAAGAAGGCGCTTTCATCGATTCTTTCAAGCTGATTATGTAATGTTATTTGAGAGAATTTAGCGTTATTAAAAGCATTATAGCCGATTACTTTTACTTCGTCAGGCAAAACCAAATAATCGCGTCCGCTGTAATAAGCCACCAGTATATTGCCCGCTATAACAAATTCGTTGGGGTTCATTGTCAGCCACGAAGTATCCTTGAACACATCGTTTGCGGCATACATGAGCGAACTGTCTCCGCTGAAAATAATAGTCTCGATGTTGCTGCAATTTATGAACGCGTCCTGATTGATACGCACAACGGTTTGCGGTATGGTAAGCTTCACGATATTGTTGCGGTTATTGTTTTCAAAAGCTCTTATACCGATGGTTTTGATATTGCCGGGCACCGTTACCGAAGTATTATATCCGTTATAGTTGAGAAGGTATGACCCTGCCACTTTGAATTCGGTATTGAGCGAAAGATACCAAGCCGTTTCATCAAACGCGCCGTAAGCGATTTCTTGGATTTCGCTGTTTTCGCCGAAAGTAATAGTCCTAAGCCCGATATATTCGCCGTTGTCGCCCATTCTGTAATTGCCGTTAAAGGCTCCTTCCCCGATTATCTTTACGCTGTCTGGAATGTGCAACGATGTAAGCGCGCTGCCCGCAAAAGCATATCCTGCGATTGTGTGCACGGTATTCGGCAATTCATAAGAGGTTACCAACGCGCCGTTTAATTTCCGCGAGCGAGGATACGACACAATCGTCGACATATCCGAAGTATACAACACGCCGTCCACCGACACATAATTTGATGCCGTTCCGTTGACGGTGATGCTCTCAAGATTGGGGAACATTCTGAACGGATTTATGTCAAATATGCCAAGATTATCGCCTTCCGTTATTATAATACGCTTCACATTGGCCGTATTGGTCTCATTAAACACGCCGCTGTTAATGCCGATGAGCGGCAGATTGTTTACCTTGGACGCGATAATCAAAGTATCGGACTCAGAATTATATCCGTTAATTAAATAAGCGTTTTGAGCGGCATTGGGCGCGTATGTGAAGCCCAATTGAGTATCGTTAACGGGACGGTTGTTTGAAAGCCATATGGGCCTCAATAAGGTATCCTTAATGACTTTAAGAGGTATATTCACCTTTACGCCGTTTTCGTCCTGCGGAGAGCTGACTTCTTCCCATCCCAACAAAGTATGGTCCTTAAATACCACTTGCAAATCATCCTCGGTAAGGTATTCGGTGTTTATGGGATAAAGCTCGGTGGCTCCCGATATATTCACAAAAGACACGGTAGGTATTTCGCCGCTGTTATATATCCTGTTTCTGACCGCATTCCATGCGTGTTTATATATTTCGATATTTATATTGGTGCTGTCTCTTACCACATATATCCTCAGATAGTTGGAGGTGTCCTGCAAAGCGTTGGCGTTTTTAAGATCCGTTCCTCTGAAAATATCGGGATTAAGCGCAAGGAATTCGCTCAATGTATTATTGCTTATGGCGTTGCTAAGGCCGATAAACTGTTCATTAGTAAGTTGTTCATACGCCATTCTGTTGATAATAAGCTTGGTTAAATTATGGCAGCCCCTAAACGCCGACGCCTCTACCGTTGTCAATCCCATTCCCAGCTCCGCCGTTTCCAGCCCCGTGCAATTGGCAAACGAATTAATGCCGATTGATATGACGGAATTGGGCAAAACCAGATGGGTTAAATATATGCATCCCGCAAAAGCATAGTCGCTGATTATAAGCAGACCTTCAGGCAAGGTTACCGAGGCTATGTTGGAATTTTCAAAAGCGTGCGCCACAATATATTTTATTTGCGAAGGCACAATGGTGTTGCTCTTTACCGAGCTGCCCGGCCTTTGCCTGTACTTTAATAATATACTGCCCAAATAAATATAAATTTCTTCTTCGCCTTCGGGCGCGTTTCTCATATACCATAATGTATCCGTAAGAGCGTTTTCGCTTATCCTTTCAAGAGCGCTGTTTGCGGGAACGGTCAAATTTTCTAAAACGGTACAGCCGCTGAACGCGTTGTCGCCTATCGTTAACAGCGTTGCGGGAAGAGATACCGAATTAAGGCTGCGGCAGTCATAAAATGCTCTCGTCGGCAAAGCCGTTATCTTGGAATTTTGCATATTAATGTCCGTTAAAGCTACGCAGCCTTCAAAGACGCCGGTTCCCAAAGTCTCAAGCGAAGACGGAAGAACAGTTTGAGGCGCGCTTATGCTTGTGCCCAAATTCTGGCATCCGTAAAATGCCCTGTCGCCTATTGACTTAAGACTGTTGCCGTTGAAAATAACCGATCTCAGCGAGGTGTTATTGGCAAAAGCTTCTTTGCCTATGGAGGTTACTTGAGAAGGAATAACTATTTCTTCCAGATTTGCGCATTCATAGAAGGCCCTTTCGCCGATTACTTTAAGGCTGGAAGGCAAAGTGATCTTTCTTAACGATTTATAGGCAAAAGCGCCCGCGTCAATGACCGTAATATAGTTGTCGATTTCTATTTCTTCTTCATAGCCTTCATATCTGACCAATATGGTGCCTACGACAACAAATTCTTCCTGCAGTTCTTTTTCCCTTCTCCAAAGGGTGCCCGTGAAAGCGTCCTTGCCTACATAGCTTATTTTGCTGTTTTCCGAAACGCCGAACTGCACATATCTGAGGTTTTGACAATTATAGAAGCATCTGTCGCCGATAAACTCGATATCGGAATTCAATTCCAGGGTAACAATATTGTTGTTGCCCATAAACAATTCGCTTCTTAAAGCAATTACTCCGTCAGGTATAGATATGAGATTCTGATTTTCGCCTCCCACATATTCGATGGCCAATCTGCCCGCGATAATGTAATTATTCATTTCGTTGGCTTTTTGGTCGACATACCATTTGGTGTCTTGGAAGCTGTCAATATAAGCGTATCTCAATTGACTGCCTTGCTCAAATTCAATCTCCAGCTTCAAGCAGCCCGCAAAGGCGTTTGGACCTATGCCCTTTACGCCGGCGGGAATATAGATATACTCGAGGTTCCCGCAACCGGCAAACGCTTGATCCTCCAAATCAATTAGCGAAGAAGGCAAAATAATGGAAACAAGCTTTGTCATTCTCGCAAACGCTTGGGGAGCGATGCGGGTTATTCTGCTGTCGCTTGCGAATATTATATCCGTAATGTTCAGGTTGTCGGCAAAGGCGTTTTCGCCTATCGCTATAATAGGTATTCCCTTGTATTCGGCGGGTATAACCACTTTAACGTCGCTGCCGTTATAGCTTGTCAATATATATCCGCCCATCACGGAGTTAAACACAACATCGTTGTCGCTCAAAGAGCCTTCGTCATTCTTCACCCATTTGGCTTTCAATGTAACGCTGACGGGAGCCAAGAAAGGATATTCCACAGGCAGCCATTGTCCCAAAGAGTCTTGATATGTCCAGCATACAAATATATATCCGCTTACCTCGGGCAATTGAGGCGCCTGCTTAAGCACGGCCGACTTAATGGAATCAACGCGAATATTCTCCATATTCGGAATTATCTCTCCGTTATCGTCTTCGTTAGCTATAAAACTTATTACCGGCGAATCTTTTTGGTCTTTAATCTGAGCGGCGTATTCTCTCCATTGGGTTTTGTAGGCCGCTATTATATCTCCGTCGCTGCTTTCCACATAAATAAACGCGGAGCTTTCGAACACATCTTGACCAATGCGGGGGGGATTTACGTTCCAAACCCTTACATAAATCAAGTTATCGCAACCGGCAAATACGCGGTCGCCCAAGGCGTTAATTTCAATAGGAAGTCCCACTCCCAATCTGCTCGGTAATTTTATTACGGCAAGATTTTGGCAATTTTCAAAAGCCGAATCCTCAATTTGTATTAATGAGCCGGGGAAAATCATCTCTTCAAGAGAAGAGCAATCCATAAACGCTTGGCTTCTGATAAACCTTACGTTGGCGGGAAGTGCGACGCTCTTCAAGGAAGCGCAATTCTTAAACGCTTTTTCGCTGATTTCGGTAATGGAATCGCCATAAAAGACAACGCTTTCAAGCCGTTCACAATTTTCAAAAGCGCCTTCGCCTATGGCATATACTTGAGCGGGAATGGCTATTTCTGTTATCGCTGTTCCCTTAAACGCATAATCTCTTATTATTTCCAAGGTTTGAGGCAAAGTTACGCTCTCCAGCAGCTTGCCCGCTTCATTGTCAAATAACGAAGCGTCAAGCGCTGTCACGCCCGAAGGGATATTCAAAGATTTTTTGACAATATTGTTGCCCTCTTCGTCAACAACAAATTTATACTCCATGGCGGTATCGGCAATTATAACAAGCTCGCTTTGCTTATACCAAGGAGTGTCCTCAAACGCGTTCAAATTAATTATGCTGGCTTCCTCTCCCGCTTCTTCTTTCTGTATTTCGCTGAAGATTATTTGGGTAAGATTGTAGCAGCCTTTGAACGCGTACTCGCCAAGGACAGACAGCTTTGCCAGCACATTGACTCTTTCCAGTCTGTCGCAATCGGCGAAAGCGTAAGGCAAAATATGAGTAACCATTCCGCCGTCTATCATTGCGGGCACCGTTATTTCGGTAGCTTGTCGATCGGCGGCAAAAATTCTTACTCTGCCGTTTACGATTATATATGACAGTCCGCTTTGGGCGTCATAAAAACTTTCTTGTTCGGTAACGGCTTCTTCGGCTTGAGCAAATTGCAGAACCGCTCCGTAGCCATCCACATAATCCGCTTGAACATACAGCTTTCTCAACGCCGAATTAAACAATCCGTCTCCTATATTTTCGGGGACATCTCCCAAGAATTCAATAACCGCTATGCCTTTGGAATCGAACGCGCCGTCGCCTATCGCATTTACGGTGTCTGAAACAATAAGCTTGGCGATAATAGCGTCCTTAAAAGCATGAGCGGAAATTTCGGTTAAGCCCTCTGCCGTTTCATATTCTTGACAAATTCTGCCGGCGGGATAGATAACAAGCCGCGATTGGTCTTTATCATAAAGAACGCCGTCTATTGACGAAAATTCCGCGCTTGCGTCGTCAATGCTTATGGCGCTGAGCTTCAAGGCGCCCGCAAACGCGTTAACCGTTACACTCTCCAAGGTCAAAGGCAAGGCAATGCTGAGCAAGCTTGAACAATTAAGGAAGGCGTAATCTTCAATATATAATGTTCCCTCGACGGCATCGTCAACTGTCTCAACCGCAAACGATACGCTGTTTAAGAAAGCGCAGTCCATAAAGGTGTATTTCTTCACGGTTTCCAGTTTTGAGCCGAGAACTATTGAAACAAGCTTGCTGCCCGCGAAGGCATAGCTTTGTATTTCTTCTATCGCCAATAAGCTTAAAGCAGTAAGCGCGGTATTGGCGAAAGCATATTCTTTTATGGTAGCAAGGGCTCCGTTTGCCGTTATATCGGCAAGATTGGCGCAATCCTTAAAGGCGGCCGCTCCTACGGAAACTATATTTTCAAGATTAATTACGGCAAGTCCCGCTTGTTCAAAGGCGCTGTCGCCTATTTCGGTTACGCTTTGGGGCAGTACGAAGTCGCTCAGCTTCAAGCAGCCCTCGAAGGTATTCGCCTTTATCTCAGTAATGGAAATACCGTTTTCAAAAGTAACCTTGGTAAGAGCTACACAATCCTCAAAAGCTCCTTCGCCAATATCGGTTACCGTGGCGGGGATATTGATTGTTGTCAAATCCGCGCAATTGGCAAAAGCCGATNNGGCAAAAGCCGATTTGCCAATAGTGATAATTCCTTGCGGCAAATTCAATTCGCCCGCCAATTTTGTATCGGCAAAAGCAAAATCGCCTATTTCTTTTATGTTTTGACCCAAATAAACTTTGGTTATATTCTTGCCCTTGAAGACATTGGCTTCGATACCCTTAACGGGAACGCTGTTATAATTATCGGGAATATAAATAACCGAATCGTTTCCGGTATAACCTATCACCTTTCTGTACGCGTCGTCGCCTTCGCCCGATACTTCGGAATAGATAAGCTCGGCGTTGCCGTTATTTGAATCCAGCCATTTGGTGTAAAAACTCTTTTGCATATTTATAGAGTAAGGCAATTCCACGGCTTGGGTAAGGGCTGCGTCGTTATACAAACCCACCAAAATTGAGCCGTCGTTTCTGTTATTAAATTCATGAAGATTTTCGGCAGTAATCGTGTCGCCGTGTTTCATAAAATATATCTGAGGAGGTTTGTTTTCGTCATATATCGTTATCTCGTATTCTTTAAGCTCGAATACGGGAGTAAGCGTTAAATTTTGAGTAACATTGTTAAGCGAGCCGCCCGCCCAATTGCCGGTAAACTTATAGCCCTCAGGCACCTGCATAATGGTTTTCGGAGGCTCGACATTTTTGCCGTGTCTAACCGCAACCGTTTCGATAATGGAGCCGTCTGAATATTGGAAAACTACGGTATACGAAACGGGCTGCACTTGAGCCACCACTTCAAGATCTATTCTCACATTGTTAAAAGCGTTAGTATTCCAGTTTATGAATTCATATCCGTAATCGCTGATAAGCTGGCGGGCTTCCTCCGCGCTTTTGGCGGCTTTGCCGTAGTCTACTTGTTCTTCGCTGAGTATTATCTTTTCGTTGGTGTCCACATCGATAAATACAAATCTTACCACATGCTTAACGGTTTGCGCCTTCATGGTTATGATAAGATTCTGCTTAACTTCAAGTTTGTCGATATCCAGCTCGTTATTGCCATAATACCAATCCCAGCCGGCTATTCCTTCGGGAGCCACATAGCTGGGCGTGCCGGGAAGTCTGCTTCCGTGAGCTACCGACATCACTTCGATTATATTGCCTTGATAGTCTTTGAATGTAACCTCATACATTCTCAAATCTTCGGTATATCTGGCCATTACTTCCATGGATTCATTGACAGAAGAGAAAGATACGGGGTTGTTATCGGAATCAATCCAGCCGTCAGCTTTCATTCCTTCTATAATCGGGTGCGGTGGAGGTGTAACGCTTTGCCCTTTAACGGCGATCTTTCTCGTTATTTCATTGTTGTATTTGTCCTTAAAAATTATGGTAACAAGCTCGGCGTCGTCATCGAAAAGATTAACCGTAAAGCTAACCGGCTTGCCGTAATACATAAGGGTGATACTATGCTCTCCGCCTGTCTTTAATTTGTTTTTTGAGTCGGTGGTAAGCATAGTGGGCGAAACAAAAATAACGCTTTCGGCGCCTTTTGAGTCAACTACTCTTAATGATACTTTTGTGATATCGAAATCGCTTACCCGCACATTTTGCGGTATGGTCTCCTCGACCACGCTTACGCTTGCGACATCGACATTATTGTTGCAGGCGGCGAAAGAAAACAGGGATATGGAAAAGAGCAATAATAAGGAAATTGTAATTAATATGTACCTTGATGCCCCACCCTGTTTGTTGCGATTTTTCATTCTGGACCTCCACTACTTCTGTCAATAAAAAATTAGCATATAAATAAGCGCATTGACTGCACAAATATAGACATAACAAATATACCACATCGACATATAAAAATCAAGAACAAATTATTTATATTTTCCTTTATTTTATTTATTAAGCGCAATGAATTTTTTTGCGGATTTTAGCGCCATCGCAGCTTTCATTTGCAATTTGCGGGAAAGAATTGTATACTAAATACACTTTACGATAAAGTAGGAGCCGAAATGCTTATCAGTGAAATATTTAAGAAGAAAAAATGCGTGTACAGCTTTGAAATATTCCCGCCCAAAGCGACTTTCCCCATAGAAACCATTTACGACACATTGGAAGCTTTGAGCGGACTTAAGCCCGACTATATAAGCATTACATACGGCGCGGGCGGCACAAAGAGCGACAACCGCACCATCGAGCTTGCCAATTTGGTAAAAAACAAATACAATACCCCTTCCCTTGCTCACCTTACCGCCATTCATTCGGATAAAGAAGGCGTTACGGCTTTCTTGAAAGAAATGCAAGCCAACTCTTTGCGCAACATACTCGCCTTAAGAGGAGACAAGGTGGAAGGAATGCCCCTTTCAAAAGATTTTCGATACGCAAGCGACCTCGCAAAATTCATAAGTCAATACAGAGACTTTCATATATCGGGGGCGTGCTATCCCGAAGGGCACTACGAAAGCCCCGATCTGGAAACCGATATCGAGAACCTAAAGATAAAAATAGATAACGGGGTATGCCATCTGAACACGCAATTGTTTTTCGACAATAAGGATTTTTATAAATTTATCGAGCTTGCGCGAAAAAAAGGCATCGGCGTCCCCGTGCAAGCGGGCGTTATGCCTATACTCAACAAAAGACAAATAGAAAGAATAGTGTCGCTTTCAGGCGTAAAGATTCCCGCAAAATTTTCTCGTCTTATCGCTCTTTACGGCGACAGCGACGAAGATATGAAAAAAGCGGGAACCGATTACGCTATTAATCAAATTGTCGACCTTATCCAAAACGGCGCTGACGGAATACATTTGTATATAATGAATAACGCCGCCTTGGCGCGCGCCGTAACCTCAGCGGTATCGCCTTATATCGAAAGGATTAACGCCAAATGAAATTGGATTTGCCCAAAAACAAAGTGCTTAAATACCTTGGACACAGAGGTCAGGACCTGACCGCCATTAACGATATTTTGGATGAGACCATTGAAGAGGTAAAGCAAGCAAGCAATATCAAAAGCTTAATTGATTATCAAACCATTGTTTCCCGTAACGAAAACAGCGTTGCACTTGAAAACGGGCTTGTTTTAAGCGGCAATTCCATAACAAAGTTGCTTGCGGAATGTGGGGAAACAGCTGTTATTATGGCCACATTGGGCAGGGATTTTGACTTAATGACAATGAAATACCAAACCCTCTCCCCCCTTAAAGCCATAATTGCCGACGCGGCGGGTTCGGCATATATTGAAGAAGTCATGGACCATATAAATAACGAAATTATGAGTAAAAAAAAGAATATCACCAGGCGCTTCAGTCCCGGCTTCGGCGACTTGGACATCAAAGTAAATAAAGAATTGATAAGAATTTACAACGCCGAACGCAGATTGGGGATAACGATAAATCAAAATTATTTAATGTCGCCGATGAAATCGGTTACGGCCTTCATCGGCATAAGAGGCTGACTATGAATTTCAAAAAAATGCTTCACAAACAAATAATATTGCTTGACGGCGCAATGGGCACTATGCTGATGCCTAAATTGCTTAAGGCGGGGCAATTGCCCGAACTGCTTAATATTACTAATCCTCAAGCCATTATCGATGTGCACAAAAAATATATTCAAGCGGGGAGCCAAATCATTTACACCAACACTTTCGGAGCTAACCGCAAAAAGCTGCCTCCCGAATATCCTGTCGATAAGGTCATAGGCGCCGCCATTGAGGCCGCAAAAAAGGCAACCGAAAACACAAATTGCTTGATGGCGCTCGATATGGGACCTATAGGCGGGCTTTTGGAACCCTTAGGCGATATTTCCTTTCAAGAAGCGTACGAAATATACGCCGAACAAGTTAAATGCGGCGCGGAAAAAGGCGTCGACTTAATTGTCATTGAAACCATATCCGACCTTTACGAAATGAAGGCGGCAATACTAGCTGCCAAAGAAAACAGCGATTTGCCCATTATGGCCACAATGACATTCGACAGCAATCATCGCACATTCGCGGGATGTTCCATTCCGTCCATGGCCATAACTTTGAAAGGCTTGGGCGCAGATGCCATTGGCATTAATTGTTCGCTCGCCCCCAATCAGCTTTTGCCTCTTGTGCAAGAGCTTTTGGAATATACCGATTTGCCCGTTATAGTCAAGGCGAACGCCGGACTTCCCGACGCCAAAGGCAAATTCAAAGAAAATATTGAAGAATTTGTTTCCGCATATGAAAAGTTTATTGAAATGGGGGTAAGCATAATAGGCGGCTGCTGCGGCACCACTCCCGAATATATTAAAAAGCTTGCGACCTTTTGCGACAAAAAACCTAAAGAGCGCAAAACCCCTCGCCTTCGTTCCGCCGTATGCACGCCCTCAAAATATGTGGAAATTGATGGCATAAAAATAATCGGCGAAAGGTTGAATCCCACCGGTAAACCGCAGCTTAAAGAAGCCTTAATAAACAAGAATTTTGATTATCTTGCCTTGCAGGCGGCCGAGCAAGTGGCCGCGGGAGCCGACATTTTGGACGTCAATTGCGGTTTGCCGCAAATAGACGAAGCCGAAGTTATGAGCAAAGCGGTGGCTTTTCTCCAAAGCGTTACCGACACGCCTCTACAAATAGATTCTTCCAATCCCGCCGCAATCGAAAAAGCTTTAAGGATATACAACGGAAAAGCCATAGTTAATTCCGTCAACGGCGACGATGAAACGCTGGAAGCCATATTGCCCATAGTCAAAAAATACGGCGCCGCCGTAATCGGAATTACTCTCGATAAATCGGGCATACCGTCCACGCAGGAAGAAAGAATAAGAATAGCCGAAAAAATTATCGCCAAAGCAAGAGACTACGGCATCCCGCCATATGACGTGTTTATAGATCCCTTGACTCTTACCATAAGCGCCCAACCCGAACAAGCTAAAGTTACGCTGTCGGCGCTTCGCTATATCAGCAAAGTTTTGGGGTATAATACCGTTTTGGGTATCTCAAATATATCTTTTGGACTGCCAAACAGGAACTTAATCAACGCGTCTTTCTTGACATGCGCATTGGAAAACGGTCTTACTTTGCCCATAATTAACCCCAACATTAAAGAGAACATGGACGTCGTCAACGCTTTTAAGGCTTTGCACGAAATGGACGAAGGCTGCAAAAATTACATAGAGCGCTATTCTTCGGCAAAACCGCAGCCCTTGCAAGCGGAAGCCCAAAAACCCACGCTTGAATATTGCATTCTCAACGGATTAAAGACAGAATGCCGAAACCTGACTATTGAAATGCTTAAATCAAATAAACCGCTTGCCGTGGTCAACAAATATCTTATTCCGGCTTTGGACAAAGCGGGACAGCTTTACGAATCGGGCAAGTTGTTTTTGCCCCAGCTTATATTGGCCGCCGAAACGGCAAAACACGGCTTTGACGAAATAAACAAGGCTCTTGCCTCGAGCTCGGAAGCCGTTGTCAAGAAGTCCAAGATTTTGCTTGCCACCGTGGAAGGGGATGTTCATGACATAGGCAAGAACATTGTAAAGGTGGTGCTGGAAAACTACGGTTACCAGATTGTCGACTTGGGCAAAAATGTAAGCGCCCGGGAAATTGTGGAAGCCATAAAGACGCAAGATATCAAATTGGCGGGATTAAGCGCCCTTATGACCACCACCGCCGCCAATATGCAAAAAGCCGTGCAAAAAATTAAAGAAAGCGTTCCCGACTGCAAAGTCATGGTGGGCGGCGCGGTTATCACTTCAAATTTCGCCACCCAAATAGGCGCCGATTTTTACGGCAAGGACGCCAACGACGCCGTTAAAATCGCCAAAAAGGTATTCAGCGACAATAATCAATAATCGAAAACAAATTAAAAAAACAAACCGCCCTTTTTAGGCGGTTTTTTATTTGAATATGTTTTCTAAGCGTAACAGGTGCGGTTAATAATTATCTTTTTAAGCTCGTCGGACAATTCGTTGAAATACGCGCAATATCCCGCCACCCTGACCATAAGGTATTTGTATTTTTCGGGATTGTTATAAGCGTCTATCAGTATATCTCTATTGATGACATTGGGTTGGAACTGCATGCCGCCTTCGGTCAAGAATGTTCTGAAAATAGCCGATAGATTATTTATTCCTTCTTCTCCCGGGAAAAGCGAGGCGTCAATCGTAAAGGTAACCGTAGTGCCATTGGGGGCGTAATCGGTAAAATTGACTTGGCTTAAAGCGTTAAGCGAAGACAACAAATCCGCTTTTTCCATACCGTAATGCGGAGTAACGCTGTTGGCCAACGGCACGCCTTTAAGCCTTCCGCTGGGCAAAGCTTGAGTCTTTTTGCCGTATCTGTCATTGACATTCAGCGCGTAATAGCCGGCTTTATAAGAACCGTTTCGTGGGCTGCAATCGTCTACTGACCGCAAGGCTTTATTGTATATTTCCATTACCTTGGTTACCCATTTCGCCGCTTCTTCGCTGCTGTCGTCGCCAAACTTCGGAACGCTTAACAAATCCTGATGTATTTGCTTATACTCCTCCCCTTCAAAATTATTGTCTATGGCGTGAATGACATCGAGAAGAGTATATTTCTTCTGCTTGAAGACCATTTCGTCAATGGCGTAAAGGGAATCCGCCACATCGGTTACGCCAATGGCCTGTATTCCGCTGGTGTTGAAAACCGTCCCGCCTTCGTAAACATCTTTGCCGGTTTTTATACAGTTTTTATACAGCGCCGACGCCAGCGGCGTAGTAAAGTTCTTTCTTAACTCGGCCTCTATTTTCTGATGGTCTGTCAGCACTCCCTTCGCCAAGCAATTAAGCCTTGTTTGGAATCTGGAAATCAATTCTTCCATGTCCTTGGGAGGATTGTAAACAAACATGCCTTTTCTTTTGTCAATTCTTTTCAGCACTTTATAATGTATCTTCAGCAGGAACTTGGCAAACTTATTCCTTCCCGGCTCTTTAAGGACATGCTCTATGAATTTAGCCATAATCTTTTGGTATTGCTCGCGTTTGCCATAATTCCATAAATCATGCTCGTGCCCTTTAAGCGCCTGCAAAAACGGCAACGCCAAATTCATGTTGGCGCAGTCGGTATTCCCGAAATGGTCGTCTGAGGCGTTGGGTTCCACGCATCCCACAATGGCGTAATTTCTGGCATGTTCGATTGTGGTATTGTAATGGCGCATGAGACTTTCTATATAAATCTCGTCGCTGAAAAGCTCGGGCATGGGACAGCCGCCTATATACAGCTCGCTCAGCCTGTCAAGGTACTTCTTGGGATTTTTCTTGTTTACTCTTGCCACCATGTTAACCGCAAGCGGCTGAAGCTCGCAGGCGTCCATAAGCATATATGTTATGTCGTTCGTGGCGTCCTCCCCGTTTTTGTCGACGCCTCCGAATGTCAAAGCCTGGTCGGTGGACAAAGTTTCAAACAGCTTGCTGATGTTCAAATATGAATTGCCGTCGTTTACGAGTATAGCTTCGTCCATTTTCAAAATAAACAAACATAAAAGCTCTTTGGCTTTTTCGTAAGTGATGATGCCTTTTTCCAAATCCCTTTTGTAATAAGGATACAGAATTTGGTCCACTCTGCCGAGAGAAACGGCGTTTTCGTAAGATTCAATACAAAGGGCTATCTGCAAGAAGGTCATGCTCTGCAAAGCTTCATGGAAAGTCCTAGCGGGATATTTGGGCACTTGCCGGCAAACCTCCGCCATTTCCAGCAATTCTTGTTTTCTTTGCGGGTCTGTCTCCTCCTCGGCCATTTGGGCGCACAATACCGAATACCTTTGCCCAAATTCCGCAAGCGCCTCCAAAGCTATAATGGCTCCTTTATAGAAATCTTGATTATTTTCGGGGTATTTTTGCATGGCTTCTTTTATTTCCGCGATAATGCCTTCCGTCCCCAGCTCAAGCAATCTCTCAAAATTAACGATAAAATGAGCAATCGCCGCCATATTGTTATTGAATCCCGCCACCATTTCCGAAGAACGAGCCAGCGTTTGGCGGAATTCGCTCCACCTTTTATAGACTTTCCTTAAAAGGCTGTGCTTTATTGCAAAAGGGAATATGCGAAAATAGAAATACAGTCTTTCTTTCCAAGAACATTGGAAAGAAACGGGTTTTTGACGGCTTATTTTATGAAGGAACAATATGTACAACACGCCGTAATGCTCTTCCCATATCTGTCCCGCCACCCTTTTGGCGGTAAAGTTGCCTACCAATAATTCTTGAGGATATACCTTTGCTGTTTTGTTGTTGAGAACATATCTCAACCTTTCGGCGCGATGAATGTGAACGGGTTTGTCGAAGCCGTTTTTTCTGTAATATTTGGTTTTAAGCTTGGCCGCTTCCATACACAAAGCTCTTCCCGCTTCCCTGATATCATTTTGAATTTGTTTTACCCTATCGGTGAATTCTGCTTTTTTGACGGCGTTTTCCATGTCAACATTAAAAGCTTCAATACCGTTATCCTTAAAAAGCTTCATGGCCCTCTTAAGCGCTTCCAAACTCTCTTCGGCTGAAATGTTCAGCATGGGAATATCAATCCCCATTCTTTTGGCCTTGTCTTCGTACATATTATGATATTTAAGCAATTCTATGGAGTCAAAGCCTTTTTCTTTAAGCAAATCGCAAGTTCTTTTAATATTGTCTTCACTGTCGTTATGGCCGGGAACTATTACCATACGGAATCTTATGTTGGCGTTAAGCGATAAAAGCTTATTGAGGTTATCATGAATAAGCTTGGAATCTTTTTGGGTAAGTCTTTTATGAAGGGTGTCGTCCCCCACGGCCTTAAAGTCCACAAAAAACAAATCAATATAAGGCGCCGCCTTTTCGATATTGTCCCAAGGAGCATGCAAAGTGGTTTCAACGGCAATATTGATATTCTGTTTTTTCAGTTTTTTCAAAAGTCGGCACAATAAATCGCTGTTTTGCAGCAAAGGTTCTCCGCCGCTTAAAGTTACCCCTCCTGAAGTGGAAAAATAGTATTTCTTGTCGCGGCTGACAATTTCCGCTATCTCATCGATTGTATAATCGCAATCAAGCGCCGCATCGGCATTCAATCCTTCGGGATTTTGGCACCAAAGACACCTCAAACCGCAACCCTGAAAAAATATCGTGGTTCTGATGCCCGGACCGTCATGCACGCAAGTCCTTTGAATCTTAAAAACTTTCAGTTTCTTGTCCTTTTCGGCTTTGTTTTCTTTAACGGCAACAGCGGCGGCTGACAAAGACGCGGTCATGGTTTCCCTCCTATTGACAAATAATTTGATTTATTGAAATCGCCCAAATAAAAACGCGCGGGCTTATTTCCTTCTTATATAATGTATTCAATAAGTTTTCATTTGTAGTATGCTTGTCGTGAAAATCCCCAAAAGAAGCTAATTACATTAATATAATATCATTATGCGGACAAATATTTCAACTATAAAATTATGGCCGCTGATCAATTCTTTTTCCTTAAATGGTCTTTGGGATTTCCATCAAAAACCATATCTATCTTTCTTGCGGCAGCATCGCTGTTTTTTATTTTGACCTCGATTTTATCGCTCATAGTAAACACATATTTTACGCCATAAATGCGATAATTTTTTTCGTCCGCGCTATATCTGTCATACGGCAAATCGTCCAAGGAAACAAAACCTTCCACGGTATTGGGCAAACACACAAAAAGCCCTGACGCCGTTATGCCGCTTACAAATCCCGTAAACTTATGACCAATAAATTTAGTCATATACAGCGCCTTATAATAATCGTCCACATCCCGTTCGGCCATAGCGGCGGCTATTTCCCTTTCGCTGGATTTTATCGCCGCGCTTTCGCATCTTTTTTGAAAGCTTGACATAAGCTTTTGGTCTGTCTTATTGTTTATTATGGCCTTTAGCGCTCTGTGAACCATTAAATCGGGATACCTTCTTATCGGCGCGGTGAAATGACAATAGTTTTTCAAACTCAAGCCGAAATGCCCGCTGTCGAAAATTGAATACTTGGCTTTTTGCATGGAACGAAGCAGCGCTCTGTTTATAACATGTTCGGAAGGGCTGCCCTTGACTTTTTCCAAAAAATCGCTGAACGCTTTGGGGTGGGCGCCGTTTTCGCCCAAATCGATGTCGTGTCCCAAGCTTTTGACGAATCTTACAAAATCAGCCAGCTTATCCGAGCTTATGGCATCATGAACGCGATATACGCAAGGAAATTTTTTCTTGCCGATGAATGAAGCTACCGTTTCGTTGGCCGCTATCATAAATTGTTCTATTATGTTATTGCTTATTGTTTCGGGATAGGGATAAATGTTCTTGATTTCTCCGCTATCGTCAAGATCGATTTTGCATTCGCTTGACTCAAAATTTATCATGCCGCTTGCTTTTCTTTTTTGAGTCAAAATATGGGCAAGCTCTCGGCATATGTTCAACATCTCAACAATATCTTGATATTTTGCGCAAAGCTCTTTATCTCCTTCAAGGATTTTGGTAACTTCGTCATAAGTCAAGCGATAATCCGAGCGGATTTTTGTTTCGTAAAATCCCTGCGCGCTGATGTTCCCTTTATTGTCTATCAGCATAACAACGCTTATGGCCAGCCTGTCCTCTTTGGGCTTCAAGGAGCAAACGCCGTTGCTTATTTTTTCGGGCAGCATGGGAAAAACCGACTCCGGGAAATAAACGCTGGTTCCCCTCCCATAAGCTTCTTTATCGATGGCTCCCCCCATCTTTACATAATGCGCCACATCGGCTATATGAACATACAGCTTGTACCCATCCGCCGTTTTCTCAACGCTTATGGCGTCATCAAAATCTCTGGCGTCTTCGCCGTCTATCGTTATCGTCAAAAGGTCTCTGAAATCCTTTCTGTCCTCGTCTTTATATTCTATTCTTTCAGCTTCATTCAGCGTTTGGGCGCAAAAAGTTTCGTTAAAACCATAATTAAGCAATATCGATAAAATATCGGCCTGTCTTTCCCCTGCTCGCCCAAGAATTTTGACTACTTCCCCCTCTCCGCTGTCCAGTATGTTAACCACGACCTTGCTGCCCGATTGGGCGCCCATGTTTTTATCAGGCGGAATAAAGATATCTTCAAAATAATCCTCATCGTCGGGTATGACAAATCCTTTTTTTCCGTAAGCTTCATATGTGCCCGCCAAAGAGGTTATCCCCCTTTTGACCACGCTGACCACCGCGCCTTCCTCTCCAAGCTTGATAGCCAAGACGGTATCGCCATGCATGGCTCCGTTTAAGGCTCTATGGGGTATAAAAATGTCTTCGCCCTTGTCTTCCCTTATCAAAAACGCAAAACCCCTTTTATTCCCCCTCAAAACGCCTCTGATAAGATTTTGGGAAGAAGCCGCGCACACCTTGTTTTTGCCTTTAGCGATAATGGCGCCGCTTCTCAATAAATTTTTTATGGCGTTGGAAAGCTGCTTCTTTTCGTATTTGGTTTTTATATTCATTTGTCGGGCAAGCAAACCTATAGGATATCCCTTTTCGCCCGAAGACGCTATTTGCTGCAACAGTTTTTCATTAAATCCCATATCCCCTTCCTTAGCGGACCTTACTTTTATTATCCATGATTTTTTTGATTTTAACACACAAAAAAGCAACCAACAAGATAATTTGATAGAAAAAAATCAAACGCTTTTGAAATAATTTATACTCCGTCGTTTTCGGCGGCGTTCATACGCTTAAGCAATAATTCTTTTTCAATTTTTTCTTTCATTTTATCCGAATATTTGACGAACATTAAAGGAATAAAGTACAGCACGCTGCCTACGGCGGGCCCCATTACAAACACAAACCATATCCATTTGTTGAAGGTGGCGTCTTGCGGCAAACCCGCTTCGTATTTAGTGGCGTCGAATTTAATAAGCGTAAGCGTAAGCCCGCCCATAAAAGTAGACAAACCACTCCTTGCCTTTTCAATAAAATTCTGCGCCGCGAAAGTAACCGCTTCCGCCCTTTTCCCCGTTTTCAGTTCAATATAATCAAGAGAATCGCACCAAAGCGCCGTGGAAGCTATGCTCTTTAAGTTATTGGGAATGCCTCCCAAAGCAAGGAGCAAAACCATAAATACAAAAGAAATGCCTTGATACCCCAACAAATACGCTATTAATCTGGTAACGACATCCATCACGGCGGCTATAATTAATAAGTTTTTCATGCCTTTGAACAGTTTGGCGAATTTGGACACCGCGGCCATGCATAACACCCCCGGCAATCCTGTCGCTATGCCGAACAAAATCATGGACTTATAACCGTCCAGTTCATAGCCGAACACCGTTAAAGAAACTTTGTATTTGAAAAAATAAATAGGGGGAACATAAAAAGTTATGGCGGACAAAATATTCGCAATCAAAATGAGAATTACCGTACGGTTTTTGAAAAGCAGACCCATGGATTTCCATATCGGCTCGCGCGGCTTGTCGCTCTTTATCCTTTCTTTGGCTTTATGCGTCAAAAGCGAAAGGCTCATTCCCCCCAGCCCCATAAACAATCCAAGTATGAAAAAAAGTTGTTTATGGCTTACTTTGAAATAACTCTTAAAAGAAAGCAGCAAGGTGATGCCCCCCGCCAAAGCGCCCCCCAAAGTGCCCATTATTCTTGCCCATTGGATTACCTTGGTTCTTTCTTCGGACAAAGGAGAAATCAAAGATGTCATTCCCCATTGAGCTATATCTTGAAATGTATAGAAAAAATCCCAAGCGATATAAATAAAAAATATGTATACAATTTTGGCGGTGGGATTTTCAAAAGGGCTTAAAAACATTAACAGCGTAAGCAATCCTATGATAATGGGCGTAAATAAAAGATAAGGTCTGAGTTTTTCTCCGTTTTTGAATCTTCTGCGGTCTATAAGCACTCCCATCAAGGGATCGTTAATGGCGTCCCATATTCTGGTGATACCCATTATTGTGCCCACCACAAGCGGCGTGATTAATATAACATCGGTGCAATAATAAAATATCCATTGGGAAACGAGGCCGTAAGTTACGTTCTGTCCGAAAACGCCGATGGAGTATTGCAGCTTTTCCTTGCTCGGAACATGTCCTGCGCCCTTGTTTTCCATTTAATAAAGTTCCTTTTGAAGCAATAACAAAACAATTATAACATTAACGCCCATTTTTGACAAGATATTAAATTTTTCGTAATCAAGCGTTGCCCGTTACCTTTTGCCGCAATTCTTCCTTCAGCCTTTCTTTTTCCTTCGCTTCGCGTTCTTTTAACGCCTTTTTTCTTTGTTCAATTATTTGCTGCGCCTTTAGGCGTTGATTTTGTTGCGACTTTTTTATTTGGTCTTTTTGTTTTTGCAAACTTGCCGCTATTTGCTGTTTGGCTTTTCCTTTGATTTGAGCCACTTTAAGTTTATGCTCCTCCCGCATCTTCTTCATTCTCTCAGCATGTTCGGCATTGAGTTTATTAAGCGTTTCCTTCAATTGCGCTTCGGCCTTTGCCTGATTGGCGGCGGCTTGCTTTCTCAAACGCTCTCTTTCGGCGGCTAATTTCTTCTTGGCTTCCATATCGATTTTCTTTTTTTCGGCGCGGTATTCTTGATTCAGTTTCTTTCTGAACACTTCAGTTTCGGCTCTGTGCTTGCGCAAAAGAAGCTGCTTTTCCCTAAATTCTTTAGCCGCGCATACATCCAATTTGTCTTTGTATTTTTTCTTTAACTGCTGTAAGATATCGGCATTGCCTTTTTGCGCTTTTTCGGCATGCTCCAGCAGCCTCAATTTATGATATTTAAGCAGTTCTTGCTGCCATTTTTTTTCCAAAGCGATTGTCTTTTTGAAATCCTGTTCTTTTACTTCCCTTACGCTGCAAGCGATAATATATTTGTCATAGGCATCCTTATACATTTTTTCGGGATCGTCTTCTTTTATGAGCTGATAAAACACATCCTCGTCGGCATCTATCTCAAAAAAGGATTCATACAGGGCGTTGGTTATCCTTAAAGTATCCGCAAGCGCTTTTTTAAGGGCGACTTTTGGGCTGTTGCCTTCGTTGAGCAAATTATTGAATTGCTGTTTTAAGATTTGAGTGTTTTTGGACAAATAATACTCGTTAATTTGCATTTCTTCAAATTGAAACTTAATGGGATCTATGTCCACTTCCGAAGGCAAACTTAAAACCGTTTTTGCCGCTTTTTCTTTGTATACGGGCTTGGTGTAGCTTGACGCGTCCCCGCCGATACTGTCATCCGCCGATTTATCGTTGGCCAGCAAAGCGCTGCATAAAAACATTAAAGCTTGATTCAACTGCTTTGTGTAGTTTTGCGTAAAGCGTTTATTCACCTTGTTTACGCTGAGTTTATAATCAAGTTCGTTATATCGGTCAAGATACAGCCATAGCAAATAAGCGTTATTAAAGTCGGGGTTGCTGAGAATAACCTGCGTTTTCATAATAGGCGAAGTTACCTGTTTGAATCTTCTGAGCATCTGCATAAATTGAGTATTGTGCAGTCTATTCACCAATTTAAGCAAGTTCTCGGCTCTGGCAAGCACCATTTCGTTATGCTCGTCCACTCCTCGTTTCCTGACCTCGTGAGTTTACTTTATGTCCACTTCCAACGCGAAATCCGATTCCTCTAATGAAAATTCGCTGTTAAGGTTAAGATGCACGGTTTTGCGCGATTTCAGTTTTCTCCTCATCATCTGTACCCGCTTGCCGATAAAATCACGCAGCCGCACAATAAGGGTCATAATAAAACGGTTTTCATAAATGCCGTATTCTATTTCCGGACGCGCCGACAGTATTTGTTTGGGAACAACATTATTGTCGGTTACTTCTTTTATAAAATTGCTGTGCGACATTAAATGTATTATGGAATCTTTGCTTACTTTTTTGGTTTTTTCTATCGGTATGATTTCGCTCTGCATTTTCAGAGTGGATTTTAGATTTATGGTAATCCTGTTTATGCTGGGAAAATATGATTCGATGGCCTTTATCCATTTATCGTCAAACTTCAAGGACTCTATTTGCTCTTTCTGGTAAAATTTATTTTTCCCGGTATAAACGGATTGGTAAAAATAACCCGTATAGACTGACTTTTCCTCAAGCTCTTGCAGGCTCTTGGTGGCGTTGTTGTAAAATTGATTCGAGTCGTATCTTTTCTTCATTTTGTCTCCCTTAAACACTAAATCTGCTTAAGATATCCGTTAAGCATTTTCTTGCTTTCCAAGAATTCGTTTTTGCCAAAAAGCTTATTGATGTAAGCGATAAGCATTTCTATTTCTTTTTGCAAGAAAGGCAAATTGAGGGATTCGAATTTCCTTAATATCTTTCTTGCCACCATATAATCCAGGCCTTCGTACTCATTGCCACCGCAAGCGATATACACGGGTATGAATGTGGATATTTGTTTGGTAATACGATTACCGAATTTAATCTGGAATTTGTCAATAATGAATTCGTCCATTTTCCTAAGGTTTTCCAAGGCTTTGTCGCTCATCTTATAAACCGCTTGCGCCGCCTTGAAAAGAGAATCCAGATATTCATAGCTCATATGTATTCCTTCGGTGGGAGGCGCTTTGACAATCTTGGCCTTTTGATTCATTTCAATTGAGGCCACCCTGTCGTAAACCTTGTCCGTAATGGTAAAAGTGGAGTCGTCCCTGTTTGCCGTGCCCACAAACCAAATGTTCTGCGGTATCAGTATTTTGCCCCTGTTCAAATGGTGAGGATCGCCCGGGCCTTGGTCGGGCACAAGGTCGACCAGCCATTCGGAAGGATGCGGCATTTCAAGCAAAGAAAGGAAATCCGCGAAATAATACTCCACCCTCGCAAGGTTCATTTCGTCAAGCACCACAAAATTTATATCGGTACGATAAGTGGCTTCATATACGGCTTCCAAAAAGTCGGTCTCGTTAAATTTCTTGGTAAATTCATTCAAATAACCTATCATTTCCGTTCTGTCCCGCCATGAAGGCTGAACGGAAATTATTTTGGCGTCATTCTTAAAGAATTTACCCATGGCGTAAGGCAAAGAAGTTTTACCTGTTTGCTTGCGCTTTCATTCCTTCAGCTTTTTCAAAAACAATTCCACCTCTTCGGTCAAGCTTTGAGGAAGTATTTCAAAGGCTTTGTCTATTAGATTTTCGGGAACGCCGTAATAGGCTTCGGCTATGCCGCCCGCGATACAGGCCATGGTGTCGCTGTCGCCTCCGACGGAAACGGCATTTCTCAAGGCGTCCTCATAATCCACCGATTCAAAAAAGGCTTGAAAAGCTTGCGGCAAAGTCCCTTGACAGCTTTCGTCAAATTGATAGCTGTCCCTTATTTGGTCCAAGGTAAAATCTATCTTGTAATAATTGCGGTTAATGTAATCCTTTATTTCCTCCATGCTTTTTCCTTTTCGGGCAAGCAAAATGGCCGTCGCCACCGACTCCGCGCCCTTTATGCTTTCGGGATGGTCATGGGATACCGCCGTAACCGCCTTGGACAACCGCTTTACCTGCTCCATATCGTCAGATATCCAGCCCACAGGGCTTATTCTCATTGCGGCTCCGTTGCCGTAACTGCCGTAAGGCTTGGGGTCTTCGGAGAATATCCAATGGAAAAAACTGCCTCCATAGCCGCAATACGGATAAGCTCTGCCGTACTCCTGCATGCATTTTATGGCCAGAGCGCTTAAATCCAAAAAATCCTTGTCGCTGAGTCTTAAAGCTTTGGCCACGGCTATTGTCATAACGCTGTCATCGGTATATATGCACCCGGGACCGAATAGCTCAAAATCTTTGCTTCTGTAGTTGTTGAATTCAAACCTTGAACCTACTATATCCCCTATTATCGCTCCTATCATTTTTTACCTCTCTGTCGCCAAACGCCTTTTCTATAAAAATGGTATTTCATTGTCCCGCATTTATGAATGCGGATTTTCATTTGCAGATTAAAATATTTAACAGTATCATATCAAATTATATTATACCTCAATCCCCAATCAGATTTTACCTTTCCAAACCATGCTTTATCCTCGACATTGACGGGCATTATATTTTTTGGTTTGGCCGCAAGCAAGAATTTCTTTACGCATTTAATATCGGCATTGGAAGCGGTATGCAAAGCAACCGTTTTTAAGCCCAAGTTTTGACAGCTTTCCAAGAAAGATCTCACTCCTTGCGAAGGAACGTAACCGCTTTTGAAAGAATAGACAAGCAAGCCCTTGGGATAATTCATGGTTTCGCACAGACTCTTTATGTAATTATACATTGAAGCCCGTATGCCCATAACAAATTTTGTTTTTGCTATACCGCTCTTGCTTATGCTGTTCTCTTTGCCGTAAGAATTAAACAATTCCAAGCGGTAATCTTCATATATCCTGGTAACAAAAACCTTGACTCCCTCAAAATTCTTGGGATTGGGGATATCCCCGCCTACCGCGCTTGTTATTTCGGCCATATAAAGCTCTTGCAAAAAAAGCCTGCCGCTTTTTTGAGCGGCGTTATATATGGAAACTATGCGGTCAATGTTCATGGAAGAAAGCAAAACAAAAACAGGCCCTTCAATTTTTTTGAACAATTTCACGGCTTTTTTCTCCAGGGCTTTTTCATCTCTTGCCGATTTGTCTTCTTTTGACAAAGCCGCGCCTCTGCAAATCAACAAATCCGTATTTTGCCGCAAAAATTCCCAATTATTCCTTTCAATTATTCTTTTGCCGCCAAAGTCGCCCACATAAAGTATGCTCTCTCCCATACATTCGATATGCAATATAAAATTCTCAAACACCGCGTTTCCCCATAGGTAAGGCGTAACCTTAATATCGCCTACGGTAACGGCGCTTTTATGCTTAAGAAAAGCGGCGGCGGGAAAAGTTTTCTTATTTCTGTATCCGTTGGCGGCGCTCACAATTTTGTAGCTTGTTTCGCCTATATAAATAGGTATGTCGCCGTGAGCGTTGTACGCCAGTCCCATATGGTCAGTATGGTAATGCGTAATAAAAACGGCGTCGCTTTGGCGATAATCAAAAGCGTCTTTGAGCTCTTTTATTAAATCGGAACCGCTATCTTCCGCCAAATCCATACCCGTATCCAATATTATTTTAGCTTTGGATGAAACAATCTGTATGAGGTTGCCGCCTATTTGATTCTTCCCGCGAAAAACCTTTACCCGCATTTCAAAAACACTCCCCCGAGTAATACCCTACACAATTATCAAAGCACATATCCGTAGCTTTGTCAATACCGCAAAAAACTCCCTCCACACTGTTTTTTCGCAATTAAAACCTTTTGGTCAACAAAAAAAGCGCATTTTGCGTTGCAATCATTGTGGGTATTTTTGACATTATTCTTGTCGGCTATCAAAAAACCTTGTTTTTGTCGCTCAAGCTACAAAAAACGCCATTTAGAGCAAGGGAGAATTTAAGACAGGTATCCGCTCATAAAAAAGATTTTATCGATATTGCCTGTTATAGATCGGCCCGAATAGTTGAATGTTTTTAGATTCTTGGTTCCCATAAAAGCGTAATCTCCTATGGTAATGGGCAGCTGGTTTTCCTCATCTCCCAATATGGTAACCTCCCTCAAATTAATAAGGTTGGCGAACGCCCCTTCTCCTATTCTCGATACCGTAATGGGTATGGTAATGGTAGTAATGATTTGATTGTTGACAAACGCTTGGTCAAGGTAATTGCTGTCCTTCAAAATAGCGGTAACGGGCTTGGAGTTATAAGTGGACGGAATCTCAAGTTCCGCCACCAGGCCGGTATATCCCACCGCGGCATAGCTTACCACATTTTGCGGCGAAGTAAAATTCCCCTCGCTGTCAAGCGGCGAAAAGATTATGTATTTTAATGACGGATTGAATTCATCCAAATCGATTTTTGAAGTATGTTCGTCGCTGTACGATTCCGTCCATATCGCCAAAACCGCGGTTACCATACTCAATATCAGTATCAGCGCCACCAAAATCAAAAGAGCGACCGCCATTATCTTTAACCGCTTGAAGTCATTAAAATCCTTAATCATCCCTGACCTCCCGGCTGCAAGCGTATGATAACGTTAAAGTCGACGTCAAGCAAATGAGAATAGTTTTCTTCCATTACCTCCAGCACAAGAGCGTAATACATATATACGGTAACCGTGATGGTGGACGAGGGCGGCAGATTAATAAAGCCTTGAGCATTTGGCAATATTGGCTGCCCGCTTTGAGCGTCTCTGAAAATCACATCTAATATAAACAGCGAAGGCTCTAGCGCTTGTTCTTGATATTCTACCGTCCATGTATAATCAACCAAATAATTCAAGGTGCCGGTATAAATAAAATCGGTGGTATATCGAACGGGAGTGGCGACCTTTTCCACCCATGACTGCAACGGGTCGTCGTCATTGCCCGGAACATAAGCCTTGCGCACATCTATATACTTGCCCGCCGCCACGGCGCCTTCCATAGCTACGGCGGGTTCCATGGCGCCGATGGCCTTTTTTCGGGAAGTATCGAAAACTATATCCAAAGTTTCATTTCTTCCCAGCTCGAATATCCTTGAAATATCTATTGTCGTCAAAATCGCATTGCTTTTCAAAACGGGGTCAAGCAATTCATCCACATACGCAAAATACATGGTAACCCTTATATCGATAACCGTAGTGGAGCCGATGGGATGAATTGTCAATTTGTCGTTAACCTTTTCAATTTCCTCATCGTCAAGAAAAAAATCCACATCCACCACGAATTGAGATTTATCCACCAAATAAGCGGGATCTTCTTGCAAGGACACAAACCAATCGTAAGAAACGGTTATCGAGGCGTTGCCTCTGAAAAAAAAGCTTGTCCAATATGTAATATGTTCGGCAGCCTTGGATACCCATGACGGATTTTCGTCGCTTGGGTCATATGTTCTGGTTACATCCATATATTTACCGTTGGCGACCGCTCCTTCCATGGCGATTGCGGGGGAAAGAACGCCTTCCACATCCACGTCTACGGAAGAAAAATATATGCTGAACACGCTGTCGGCCACCAAATCAAAGTCATAGCTTAAACTTTCGCCCGCATACCAAGCGAAAGTGGCCGTACACAACGCCACTAATAAAAGAATAAGCGTTATTATGTTGATGGTAGTCTTTGATTTGACTTTCATCATTGATTCTCCTATTCTTTACCAGGCGTGTCCACCATTTCAATCTTGATTTCAAAATAGAAGGAGGCGGAGGCATACTTTGAAGCGTTGAAAGCAAAGGCCGAGGGAGTGAAAGATTGTCCTTCCAATAATCTGGCGTAGTCGCTTTCGTCCTGATACACTATATCCACAGAAAGAGAAGACGCCATATCCTTTGGTATTTCCAGCCATTCATTTTGGAAAACGCTAAGCTCTCTGTAGAAATAATTATTTCTTTGCGGCAACATTGTACTTGAGTACGGTTCGTATACATTGTTTCCGTATCTGAAGCGCAAGGTAAAGTTATCCCTTATCTGACTGCCGCTCAAATATTCTATTGAGCCGTCGGCATGAACGATGGTAACGCTGTCTATTGTAGCTTTAATCGTTTTCGTGGCCGAAGGCGTAAGCGCGATTGTTCTGTTGAATATATAAGTTGTGTCTATGGTTAAACCCTTTTGTCCGTCATAAGCGGGCAGGCAATAGGCGGGATTGTTGGAAAATCCGATGACCGTTTGAGTTCCCACGGCGTAGTTATGTTCCTTCATGGGGATTTCATGCATTTCAAACCTTATATCGTATATAAAGGTACAGCCGCTGTATTCGGTTGTGCCGTAAGCAAAGGGAGTGGCGGGAACATAGGAAGAATTGTTGACCATATTCGCATAGTCGGTTTCGTCTTGACCGATAACGCTTATATCAAACGCATAGGGCTTTTGAGCCTGCATTATAAGCCAATGGGCGTTTTGTCCCATGGGAGCGTAGAAATAATCGGCAAGAGCTTCTTCCCCTCGCTCAGGCCCATACTCTATGTTTTGCGATTTAATGCGCAAAGTAAAGTTATCTTTTATTTCGTTTTGGTTAAGCTGATAATGCTCTCCGTTGTTGTTAATTATGGTAACCCCGGCTATATAAGCCTTCAAAACTTGATTTAAGGTTTCGTAACCTTTAATATTTGAAACAAATGTTTTCTTAACGGTGTATTTATGGGTATCGGCCAAGGAGATCCCGCTCTTGGGTATGAAGCCTTTGTCGGGCAATTCAAGAATAAACCTGTTGTTGTATTCCAAATCGGCGTCGCCGAGAAGAAATTCCAGACTGAACGAAAAAGTGGATTCCATATAATCGGGAGCGCAAAAAGCGAATTCGTCATAAGACTCAAAATCGTTGGCCTGCCATTTTACATAGCTTTCTTCTCCCAGGTATATCAAAGTCAGCATGCCGTCGATTATTTCGCCGGTGCTTACAAAAAGATACTTTATAAAATTGTTTTCCAAACAGTACAAATAGCCTTGACTGTCGGGAATGTATGTTTTACCCTCATATTGCAAACGAAAAGTGAAATTCTCCCTGATTTGCTCCTCGGACAGCACCTGCAGATACTTGCTTTCGGGAGAATGGGAATAATTCCATAATTTTATCACCAAATCATTTATGTTTATTTTAACGTTTTTTTGCCCTACCGCGTTGCATCTTAAAGACAGCGAAAAATTCTTTCTGTAAGGAGCGTCCAAGCCTGCGTCTTTGCCCGTTTGCCCCATATAGCGGTTATCCCCGAGGGGTTTTATATCCAAAGACATTACGGTGGGAGCGGTGGAAATATTGATAGGTTCAGTTGTCAATAAATCCGACCCTATAAACCAAGCATAAGTAACGCCGGCAAAAGAAACCATGGTAGCCAAAACAATAATCACTATAATAATCAAACCGAGAATCTTTTTACTTATCATAGCTCAGCTCCGTTCATAAACAATAACTCTGTCGCCGCCTTCGGGAACGGTAAACATATCTTCGGCGTTGTGAACACGACGGGAGTAAATGGCGTATTGTCCGCAATTCAAGCTGCCGTAAAACGCTTCGTTGGGGAAGATTACGGTAGTGAAAGAGTCAGGATATATTATGTCTGCGGTTAATACAAAATTCGCCCAGCTAAACAGCCTTAAAAGTTCCAATTGCCTGTAATTGGATATCTTGAAAGGATTAGCCGCGCTACCCGCGTTTTCGCCTGCTTCATTTCCTATATAATATACTTTAACTATATATGTATTAACTATATTTGTCAAATAATTTCCGCTTAAATTGCCTTGCGAAAGCATATCGTCATAGGTTTGCCCCTTATTGTCATAAATTCCGTATACCGCGCTGCTCACAATCTCTTTGTTGTTGCCTTTGATTATCAGCGCGGAATTTTTCAAATAAGAATAATTTTCAAGCGTAACTCTTGAGTCAAGCTCAGCCGCCACGCCTGCGGCTTTTACATTTTGAGCGTTGGCGGTTATCTCCACAAAGCTGTGCGTATTGTCAATTTCTCCTTGCCCTTCTGTCATATAATAAATTCCCACTATGCCGCCCGCGTACAATTCATAGCCCGAAGCGTCAATGAAGCCCACGGCATAACAATTTGTTATTTCCCCGCCCATGGCGTAGCCCACAATTCCGCCCGTCTTGACGGCAATTCCGCTTTGGGTGGATTTGACATTGATATTTCCTTGGAAGCTGCTGTCCACAATGGCGCTTCCGCTTGTCATGGTTCCCGCTATGCCACCCGCGGTTTCCACATTAAACGCGTTAATGGTAACATTCCTTAAATTCATGCCGGTTGTTCTGCCGCTGAGCGTACCAAACAATCCTGCTTGACCATTCAAGGTGTCGCACACGATTATGATATCGCTGATAGTATAATCGTTGCCGTTATAATCGGCGGTAAAGTCGGTTATGGGCGGCATTATCAAGCCTTCTCCGCTGATGTCGGCAAGCTGAGTGTATTTGGGCGGCAACCCTATTCCGTATTCATTTCTCGTTTGAGTAAGTCCGCTTATATCTTCATTTATGTGAAGCAGGTCATCAAAACCATATACGGCGAATTCGTATTCGTCTTCATTGATAACGCTTAAATATGTGAGCTGCAAAATAGGCATGGTAATGGTGTAGTTGTTCCTGTTCCTGCCGTCCGCAAATCGCGCGGACAAACCGTTCGGCTGTTCTTCGAACGTTCCTATAATTCTGGTAAACTCGGTATAGCTGCCGCTTTGCCAATTATTTATTACGGCAATAGAGTCTGGCAAGAAGTTGCCGTATTGATCATAAATACCGTCAGCGTACAAGAGCGAAACGATATCCTCAGGCTGCAAATCTTCGCAAACGCAGCCCACATCCTTTACATAAACATTTTCAAAAGCTCGGTTGTAGCTTTGAAGCGCGTTGCCGTAACTTCCCGTAAGCTCTCTTTGAAGTATCAAGTAGACTCTGGGACCTGTCACGATAATATTATAGTTTTCAGCCACGCCGCTGGGATGATCGTTGTCAAATTCCAAAACGGTGAAATCCGTTATTGTCTTTTGAATGTTTTCGTCTACGTCAAAGATGAAAGGTATGCTCGCAAGCGAATGTATTCCCGCATCGGTAAGCGAACCGTCGCCGATATATTCGTTTTGCCAATTATAACCCACTATACCCATTTTGCCTATAAAGAAGTTCCCCACTTCAAGCGATATGTCGTTGCCTTCGGCGTCGCGGCAGTACTCTACTATATTTATATCATAGGGGGTACGATATCTGTTGGTTTCGTTGGTGCCGTATTCATAAACTCTGCCTTGTCCGTCATAGACATGGGACATTTGGGCGAAAGCTATTACTATATCCTTGGGCACTATGGCGCAATCGACGGTAAACACCATCGGCTCTTCTCCAATCTCCTCGTTAAATATGTAATAATTGGTGGACACGAATTGACCAAAGTCGACGGAAGCCACGGTGGCGTTGGTATTGGGCTTGTTGGCTATAATGCTCAGTATGGAAAAATTAATTTCGGCGCTGTCGCCCGCGATTATGTTCCCCGCTTGCCAAACCAGAATATTGCCTCCTTGAATTTCGGTGGTAATAATCTTGGTCGTCAACCCGTTTTCGGTTACTTCGGTACTATAGGAAGAGCCTATGGCAAATAAATTGTTGCCGTCGTATACTTTGCTGATTTCCGTTAGCGACATGTCTATCGTAAGCTTTCTTTTCAAAAGCTTCCATTCCAAGGTTCTGCCTATTGGCGGCAAGTCGTAATTAAATTCAAACAGCGCGTGAACTTGAACTCCCCGAACCTCCCAAGCGTCGGGATTTTGAGTATCGTTGAGGATATGGGATACTTCGGCGATAAAGGTACCCGCGTTGCGCGTTACGAACACGCTTTCGGGATTGAACACCAAAGGTATCTGAATATCGTCCAAGCCTTTGCCCAGCGCGGCTATTTTATGATAGGTGCCGTCATAGATATGGGGATTTTCGGGGTCGTACTTATATTCTTCGGTCAGCGGATTGCCGTCATCGTGGTACCAATTCAAGTCCACCACAAATTTCTTTACTTCCACATCGTATTGATCGTTTTGAAGTATGTAATTGTTGGCCAAGGTCAAAATATGTTCTTCGCCAAAATCGGCGGTAGCGCCGTAAATCCCCGCCAAGCGTATTTCGTTGGCCACGCCGTTATTGAATTCATAGTCGTTTATCAAGGCGCTGTATGTGTATTTGTTCATGGCGTCCGAAACGCTTGAGAATACAAGATTTAATATGCCGTTGTGTCCGTCCGCGCCCACCGAATAAATAATCGTTCTGATATCAAGCGCGTGGTCGTTTCCGTTATAGACGAGCGTTACATCTTCCAGCGGCTCGTTTTTGTACAGCCATTGCACATCCCTGACAATTCTCTTTATTTCCAAAGTGGCGTTTTCGTTCCAGCTTATGTAGTTGTTGGTTTCGGCGATATGGGCTTTAATGAAGTATAAGCCTGCCTGCTTGGCGGTATTTGCCGAATAAACGCTCCATTCTCCCGCATAAGCGAAGTGGTCCACTCCTGGAGCGGGGTATTCGTCATGGTACATATCGATATATTGCTCGTAGGTCAAATAATAATATACATATTCCACCACCGCCACCGACCCGTCTTCATAGAATACGGTAACCAGGCTTGTGCAAGGCTCAGTGGGATTATTGCTTACGAAAATATCCTGATAATAGCTGCTGTAATCGGTTTGATACGAATTAAAGAATATAAAGTTCGCGGGATCGCCCTTGGCTATGTTGACATGGACCTGACCCTGCCAGCCGTTATAGTTCTCAGTAGCTTCCACTATGGCGTAAATAATATAGCTGCCAGCGTTCTTGGCTCCGTTATTGCCCAGCACGTCCCCTCTGTTTATGTCTCCGCCGTTATAAACTATGGTTATTTCGGTTTCATGGTCGTATTCGTACATCATGGCAAGCCTTGTAAGCGAATAATTATGCTCATCGTTTTTATCGGTTACATAGAAATAATGAGGAGCGCCGTCCACATAAGTAAAGTCGGTATACTCGTCAAAGCCTTCATTGTTGGCGAATTTAATGTTATTTATGTCGGCTTTGTTGACAATCACGTTTTGAGTGTCATTAATCAAATCGTAGTTGGAAGCAAAGTCGCATTCTTCGGGGAAGACGGCGTATAATTGATAATTGCCCGCGTTGCGCATTTCTTGACTTTGCTCCCCGTTACGGATATAAATAATGGTCAAATAAATATTGCCCATGGAGCCATCGGGGATATCCGTTCCCACTAAGGTTACTTCAGCCGTAATATTCAAAGCGTAATTTTGATTGGTATAGGTATAATCGGATATTCCCGTCCATACCACATTCCTTTGCAAAACGCCGATTACGCAAATTCTTTCGGTATCGTAAATAATATAATTGCTGTTTATATAGTCTTCATCTTCGGGATGGAGGCTGGCCACGGTATAATATGTTCCGGCGTTTCTGTACGAGGGAAGCTCTTGGGTATGTTCGGGGTCGGCATAATACTTAATTGTCATTTGATAATACTGTCCGCCGTAAATGCCGGTGTCTTCGCCCACCAAAACGAAGGTGGCGTTGACGTGTCTTTCTTGACCGTTATATTCCAGATTGAAGTTGGTCCATTCCAAATATCTTTCAAGCTTGGAGATATATACATCCACTTCGCCGTGGGTAATGTTTTCTATAATATAATTGCCCATATCGCTTCCGCTCAAGGTAAATATAATGGTATTGGCTTCGCTTACATTTTTGCTGTTATAAGCGGTTACCACATTCACCTGGTCTCCGGGAATAATGTCAAAGCCTTCCACAAACACAAGCTCTTGGGTGGAGCCGGCTTGAGGATAAGCTCTTGTTCCGTCATATACCTTTGTCCAGCCGCCCTCGGGAGTTACGGGTATAAGCGTTCGAGGAGTAATCACGCCTTCGGTAACGTTATCAATATAATAGTTATTTCCTGTTTCGGGAGGATCTCCTATAATCTCAAAACTTATCGTCTTATTGGAGCCCACATTCTTATTGTCGTAAGCGCCTATGACCGTAATTTGGTCGCCATCCAGCACACCGCTTACATCGAAAGCCACCGCGGTTGTGCCGTCATATTCTTTTTCCCAATTTTCATTTTGCGGAGAAGGACTGACTGTAAGCTTAGCTTTGTTTATGGTGAGAATGGCGCTTCCTTCCCAATCGTAATAATTGCTGTAGCCCCCTATTTCGCCCGAGATATAAGCCTTAATATAATAGTATCCCGCGTTCTTGGCGGTTTGGTCGTCAAAGGAAAGCCATTGCCCTTGATAATCAAAACCGCTTTCGTCGATGGTATAAACATAAACCACAT
>LFRM01204721.1_pt1 | contig 65748 bp, 55 predicted proteins | sample 618341 | NCBI WGS metagenome assembly LFRM01 (sample SAMN03654438, study PRJNA283298) | anaerobic digester metagenome | isolation source: pool of bioreactors CSTR01a, CSTR02a, and CSTR03a thermophilic anaerobic... | place: Denmark: Kgs. Lyngby | collected 2014-05-21 | reverse complement strand
TTCCAAATAGTTTTTCATTAAGCAACCCCCAAATATTCGTTGGCTTCATCCTCGTTTTTCATGATCGTGCATATCTTATGCAGGCCGGAAAGGAGCACCAATTTCCAAATGTACTCGCTCAGAGAACAGAGGACCACGCCCCCGGCCTTCTTTTTCAGGCGGTTGTACCTGCCGATGATGTAGCCGACGCCACTGCTGTCCATGAACTCGAGTTTATGGAAATTCAAAACCAAGTAACGGATCTGGTACCTTTCGATCAACTCCGTCGTCCGCACGCGGAGATCCTCAACCGTATATTGGTCCAGCTCACCTTCCAAGCGCACATACATGATGTTTTTCTTAATCAAAATCTGCACATTGAGCACATTCCTCATCCCCTTCTGCTATATATTAACATAAGGGTCCTTCCCAAACAATGCATGCATAAAATAACAGAAAATCCGACAGCAAAAAATGATTCTACCCTCCGGGAAAAGACAAAAAACCCCGGGTCTTCTGTCCGAAGATGCCAGAGTTTCGGATTTATTGTTGATTAAGTTTTTATGCCGGAGACCAGAAAAATCTCTTTCAAAACTTCGCAGAGGATGTTGAAATAGGAGGCCCGCTTGATTTCTTCGCGGACGGCAAGCTGCACTTCCTTCAAAATTTTCCCGTCATAGTAAACCTTGAAGGTTCCGACTTTTTTATTGTCATAGGCGAGATTATCATAATCAATCGCGATTTCCGTCGCCACTTTTTTCAGGGGCTCGCCCTTCCTGCTCAAAACATTGACGTCCTCGGTCAGGACGATGTGGTAATACTTCGGATAGAAACTCACGTCCTCATATGTTTTTACGACCTCACCCCTTTTGAACAAGGGAACGACATTGTAATTGGCGACCGCATAATTCAAAAGCGCCAACGCTTCCGCATTCCTCCGCTCGTTGTTGCTGCAGTTCATGACCACCGCGACGAAACGCATGCCGTTCTTTTTCATCGTCGCGCAGAGGCAGTGCCCAGCTTCCGGAGTCCAGCCCGTTTTCAGGCCGTCCACCCCTTCCACAAACTTCACCAGTTTGTTCGTGTTCACGAGCCAAAAGCGCTTTTCCGTGTTTTCCCGGACATAGTCCTCGTACACTTTCGTATAGTTCAAAACATCTGGGTATTTGTTCACAAGATAGGAAGCCATCAGGGCGACGTCACGGGCGGTCGTGTAATGACCCTCGGCGGGAAGGCCGTTCGGATTCTTGAAGGAGGTGTTCCTGCACCCGATTTGTTCTGCCTTCCTGTTCATCATTTTCGCGAAATTGGCGACGTTTCCTCCCAACGCTTCCGCAAACACCACGGCCGCATCGTTAGCGGAACCGATGGCAATCGACTTCAATAGATCCTCGACCTTCATTCTTTCGCCGACATCAAGAAAAATCCTGGTTCCCTCGATTCCCCTCACGCTTTCGCTCGCGGTGAGGACCGTATCTTTACTTATGAGCCCTTTTTCCAACGCTTCATAGACCAAAATCAGAGTCATGATTTTCGTCAAACTTGCGGGGGCGAGTTTTTCATCAGGATTCTTTTCATATATCACTTCCAGCGTCGTCGGCTCCATCAATATCGCGCTTCTGGCATCAACCGCCAATTCCTGTTCCTCCTCTTCCGCCCCTGCCTGGGGAAGCGCAATCACCAGAATGAGGACCAGAAACAATACAATCTGGATAATTTTTTTCATTTTCTCACCATTTAATTTTATTAAAAAACAATCAATAAAAGAACAGGAGAACTCCGCATTTTGCCCATACGCATTTCCCCATGGGGAATAAAATACTGTAGGAGGTATGAATGAACTATCGAGATAAAAGCATCCCGACGGGACCCTACAGCAAACCGAAGCCCGGAATGATGCCCCAAATGCCCGCAACCGGCACCCTGAATCTCTTCCCGCCGGACGAAGGCTTCGCACGGGGAACAATCTTTCGCGGCCTGTACGAACCCTATAAAAAACAGACCCCCATTAGACCGGTCCCGACGACGGAACGGGAAAGAATGCTCCATGACGTAAACAAGTATTATTTTGCCCTTCATGAAATGAGGATGTATCTTGACAATTTCCCCGATGATCAGGAAGCGATCAATGTTTTCACCAATTTTCAAAGAAATTACATCAAGGCAAAACGGGAATATGAAAAGAGGTACGACGCGCTCGACATTGAAGCAGCGAATCTCGATACCGCCCCCTGGAATTGGACGGTTGGAAAATGGCCTTGGGAGGGAGTAATGTAAATGTGGCGCTATGAGAAAAGGCTTCAATATCCCATCAACATCAAGAAAAAGGACCTGTGGATGGCAAGGACCATTATCACACAATACGGCGGTCCTGACGGAGAATTATCGGCCTCACTCCGCTACCTAAACCAAAGATACTCGATGCCGGACGACAACGGCAAAGCCCTCCTTACCGACATCGGAACCGAGGAACTCGCGCACATGGAAATGGTCGCGACGATGGTCCATCAGTTGATGAAGGGCGCGACGATCGAAGAGTTGCGGGAAGCGGGCATGGACCGCCACTTCGCGCAGAGAGGGAATGATTTGTTTTTGACCGATGCTTTCGGAAATCCCTGGACGGCCGCCTACATCGGCGCCGTGGGCGATCCGGTCGCGGATCTTTCCGAAAACATGGCTGCGGAACAAAAAGCACGCGCTGTCTACGAAAACCTGATCGAGCTTGCGACCGACCCGGCCATCATCGACCCGCTGGTTTGGCTCCGAGAAAGAGAAGTTGTCCATTTTGAGATGTTCAGGCAATTGTATGACCGATACAAGAATTTGAACTTAATTTGATTCCTGCAAAGGAATCATTTTAATTTAAAAAGGACCGAAGCTCACTCGATGGCCTTCAGTCCCCAAATTTTTTCCGCATATTCCCGCACGCTTCTGTCAGCGGAGAAAACCCCCGCGCGCGCGATGTTTTCGAGCGCCATCCGGTTCCATTGTTTTCTGTTCCGGTAGGCGGCATCCATTTTCCGATGCGCCGCAAGATAATCCTCAAGATCGGCAAGCACCATGTAACGGTCATTTTTCAGCAGGTATTCGGAAATGTGTCTGAAACTTTTGTTATTGAAACCTTTGTTTAAGCGGTCGATGATTTTCTTGACCAAGGGATTGCTCAGATAAGCCGCAGGCCGGTACTCCGCCTTCAGGCCCCTGGCCTCATCCGCCCGCATTCCGAAGATGAAGATGTTCTCTGCTCCCACTTCCTCAAAGATTTCCACATTTGCCCCGTCAAAGGTTCCCAAAGTGAGAGCGCCGTTAATCATGAATTTCATGTTGCCGGTCCCGCTCGCTTCCTTGCCGGCAAGGGAAATCTGTTCGCTCACTTCCGCAGCGGGAATCAACCTTTCAGCCAAACTCACTTTGTAATCTTCCAAAAAGACGATATTGAGTTTTTCCCTGATTTCCGGCCTTCCGAATATTTCCTCCTGCAAATGGCAGATCAATTCGATCACTTCCTTCACCTGGCGGTAGCTCGGAGCCGCTTTCCCGCCAAAAATAAAGGTTTCCGGGACTTTTTCCAAGCTCGGGTCATCTTCAAGTTCCATGAAGAGAACGATGATTTTCAAAACGTTCAGTAGCTGCCGTTTATATTCATGGAATCTTTTGACATGAACGTCAAAGCGCGAAGCGGGATCAATCGCCAGACCATATTTCCGGTGGACATATTCCGAAAAATCTCTTTTGTTTTCCGCTTTGACCTCTTCCAATTTCTCAAGGAAACCATCGTCATTCCGAAATGGAAGGAGTCCCAGGAGCTCGCTCCCGTCTTTTTTAAACCCGGGGCCGATTGCGCTCTCCAGGAGGGACGCAAGGCGCGGGTTGGCTTGGCAAAGCCAGCGCCTGTGGGCGATGCCGTTCGTCACATTGATGAATTTGTCCGGCCAAAGTTCGGAATAGCCCCCAAAGACTTCCGTCCTGATGATTTCGCTGTGGAGTTTCGAAACCCCGTTCACCTTCCGGGAAGCGATAACGCAAAGATTCGCCATCCGCACTTCGTTCCCGCCGATGACGGAAAGTTCTCTGATTTTGTTTTCCGATAGGCCTGTTTCCTTTCGGAAGCTGGCATCAATCTCCAAGATTATTTCGTAAATCCTCGGCATAAGCTCCCGCACCATGTCCACGCGCCAACGTTCCAAAGCTTCCGCCATTACCGTGTGGTTGGTATAGGCGACTGTCCTTCTCGTCAGTTCCCAAGCTTCGGAAAAAGCGAGGCCGTGCTCGGCGACCAAAATCCGGACAAGTTCCGGAACGGAAAGGGCAGGATGGGTGTCGTTGATGTGGATGAAGGCATGCTCGGGGAGGGTTCTGATCTCCCCGTGGCGCCTAAGATGCTCGGTGACGATGTTCTGGACCGCCACGCTCACCAGAAAATACTGCTGCTTGAGCCTGAGCAGTTTCCCTTCCCTGTGCTCGTCCGCCGGGTAGAGCAGTTTCGTAAGCGCAGCCGCCTCGTTTTCGCCCTTGAGCGCTTCCGAATATTTCCCCGCCGAAAAGGCCTGGAAATTGAAGTTGCGCGTGTCCCGCGCCCGCCAGAGCCTGAGGACGCTCACGGCGCCTCCGGCCCCGGAGATGAGCATGTCATAGGGAACGGCCTCGATCTCGTCGCCTCCAAACCGCACGGAGCAGACCAAATCGTCCCGCCGGCTGAGCCAGACGCCGCCCCCCGGAAGCCAAATGTCCGGCGCTTCTTTTTGGTTATGCTCCTCAATTATTTGCCTGAAAATTCCGTATTCATAGAGCAGGGAATGCCCGACTGCCGGATAATTTCCGGAAGCGAGCGCGTCCAGGAAGCAAGCGGCAAGCCTGCCCAAGCCCCCGTTGCCGAGCCCCGCATCCGGTTCCCGTTCAAAAATTTCTTCCGGGCTGAATCCGCATTCCGCGTAGAGCTTTGCGAATTCCTTTTCCAAGCCGAGATTGTAAAGATTGTTTCTGAGCGACCTTCCGACCAGAAACTCCATGCAGAGATAATGCACTTTTCTGGCATCCTTGGCTTTCTTTAAGAAAAGTGCGTTCTTCTTTTTCAGAATTTCATTAATGAGTTGCGCGGAGGCGCGGAACAAATCTTCCGGTCCCGCTCCCCCCAATTCCTTTCCGTAATTCTTCTCCAAAATTTCCGAAATATCTTTTCTGATATCTAAATAATCCATTTCCTGACACCTCGGTTGTGATTTTCATAGCCTAAAAGGGCGCTTTCATACCTTCCAGCCCGGATTTCGGGACCCCAGCTACCGATAATAAATCTTCACCAGGCGGGCGATTTTCTTCGCAAGTTTTTCGGTGAGCTGCTTGCTTTTGACCCGCCAGATCCAATTTCCGCCCAATGTGGAGGGGATGTTAAAGCGGGCGGAATCGTCAAGCTCCAGGTAGTCCTGCATTTGGATGATGCAGGTGTCGCACACGGATTTGAAACATTCCGCTATCCCGCTCCAGACAGCATCTTTCTTTCTTTTGAATCCAAGATACTCCCGGTAATAGCGGTATTCCCTGCGGGTTCTCGACTTCACCCAGCCCCTCAGGGTCGAACTGTCGTGCGTTCCCGGATAGACAACCGAATTCTTTGTATAATTGTGGGGGGCATATTCGCTTTCGTAATCGGGATTGAACCCGAACTGGAAAATCTTCATGCCAGGAAAGCCGCTTTCGCGGAGGAGCGAACGGACCTCCGGCGTGAGATATCCCAGGTCTTCCGCTATTATCGCCAAATCCCCGAGTTTTTCTTTGATTTTCGAAAAGAGTTTAATGCCCGGACCCTTGACCCAGGTTCCGTTCCTGGCGGTTTTCTCGCCGTAGGGGACGGCATAATAGGACTCAAAGCCGCGGAAATGATCGATTCTGAGTATGTCGTATAAAAGAAAACTGAATTTGATTCTCTTGAGCCACCAGGAAAAACCATCTTTTTCCATTGCCCCGTAATCATAGAGCGGATTCCCCCAGAGCTGTCCGTCGGGGGTGAAGGCATCGGGCGGAACCCCTGCCACTGCTTTCGGAACCAAAGCATCGTCCAACTGCCAGTAACCGGGCTGGCACCAGACATCCGCGGAATCATAGGCGACATAGATGGGGATGTCGCCGATGATTTTGATGCCCTTGCCGTTCGCATATTTCTTCAATTTCTCCCATTGTTGGAAGAATTTATATTGAATGAATTTCCAAAAACCAATCTCGTCCGCTGCCCGCTTCCGGAATTCTCCCATGGCTTTCTGTTCGCGGAATTTGTATGCATCGGGCCAGAATTCCCAGCTCACATGCCCGTGTTTGGCCTTCAGGGCCATGAAGAGGGCATAATCATCCAGCCACCAGGAATGGGTTTCGGAAAACTTCCGAAAGGGTCCGTCTTCCCGAAAGCGCAGATATGCTTTTTTCAGGACCCCAAAACGGAAGCGGAACTGCAGACCGTAGTCGACTTTCCCCGCGTTGCGGCGGGGAAGGCCCTGCAAATCCCCTTCCTCGAGCAGGCCTTCGGCTTTCAATGTTTCAAAATCAATGAAATAAGGATTGCCGGCGAAGGCGGAAAGTGTCTGGTAGGGAGAATCCCCGTAGGAAGTGGGAGCCAGGGGTAGGATCTGCCAATATTTCTGTTTCGCCTTTTCCAAAAAATCGACGAAATCATAGGCTTCCTTTCCGAATGTTCCGATTCCATGAGGACCGGGCAAAGAACTGATGTGAAGTAATATCCCACTGCCTCTCATATAACTACTCCTTTAAATCTAGGATGAAAGGATGCAAACGTTTCAGCCCTTGGTCGCGCCGGCGATAATCCCCGTGATCAGATATCTCTGGAACACCATGTAGAGGACTGTGATCGGCACGGCCACGATCATCGATCCCGCAGCAAAGGTCGTGTAATTCTGCTTATCCGGACCGGAAATCATGTCAAAGAGACCGAGGGCGATCGTCCAGTTTTCCTTCGTGCTCTTGATGTCCAAGAGCAGGCGCGGAAGCATGTAATCCATCCAGGGCGCCATGAATTGCGACACCGCGACGAAAGAAAGAACCGGGACCGACAGCGGCAGAATGATTTTTGTAAAGATCTGCCATTTGTTGGCTCCGTCCAGCATCGCGCTTTCGTCAAGATCCCGGGGGATCTGTTGCAAGTATCCTTTGATCAGCCAGACATTGAAGGGGATGGAACCGCCGACATAGATGATCACGAGCGCGAGCGGCTGTCCCAAGAGCCCGAAAATCTCATACAGGGTAAAGAGCGCAATCATGCTCATGAAGGAAGGGAAAATCTGCAGGACCAAAATTCCCAGGAGAGCAACTTTCTTACCCTTGAATTTGAAGCGTGCAAAAACATATCCGGCTCCGGTGACGAAGACGACGCTGATTACCATTGTGATGACGGCAATTGAGGCTGTGTTGACCAACCAGCGCCAAAAATCGGTTTCAAGGAAAAGTCGTTTGTAATTGTTTAAAGTGAAATTTTTGGGCAGGAAGGTTTCGGGAAGATCGCTTGTTTTCGCGAAAGAAGAGCCAATCATGTAGGTCACCGGGAGAATGATCAGAATCGCGACCAGGGTCAGCTGCGCGAACGTCAGGAGTTTCATCATAATCTCCCCGGGCTTATAAAATTTCCTTAAAGCCTCTTTCGAAACCTCCCGCAAAGCCGGAGCCAGGAGAACCTTGATGATGCCGTAGATGGGAATCAGACACAAATAAGCGCCCGTGCTTTTCTTATAGCCCTTTCTCTCATATATCTCGGCGCCAATCGCCACCATTGTGAGATAGATTACAATCAAGAGATAGCCGATGATGATTTTCAGAAACATAATCAATCCTCCTTAAAGGCTCTGGTCCGCGAATAGTTCCAAGCAGCGATCGAGCCGACAAACACAAAGATTAAAATCGAAAAGACCGAAGCCATGTTGTAATACTTCTCATCAACCGTGAGCTTATACATCCAGGAAATCAGAATGTCGGTGTCCCCCGCGAAAGCGCTGCTGTAATCGCTGTTCGCCCCGCCCTGGGTGGTGAAGTAGATCATTCCGAAGTTATTAAAGTTGCCGGAAAAACACATCAACAAGAGCGGTGCTGTCGCCATCATGACAAGGGGGAAAGTAATCTTCCAAAACTTCTGCCATTTGCTGGCTCCGTCGATGTCCGCCGCTTCATAGAAAGTGCGGTCGATTCCCGTCATCGTGCTCGTCATCAGCGCCATGTAATACGGGAAACCGAGCCAGATGTTGACAACGATCAGGCTTATCCTCACGAACCATTTATTGTGGGGGTTTCCGAACCATTGGATGTCGTCATGCCCGAGGTATAGGATTCTCGGCAGGCCGGTCTCCTTGAACTGCTCAAAACTGAGCCCCAGCATCTTCCAGTTTTTCAAAATTTCATACAGTCCCAGATTTTCCAGGAAATGATTGACGACGCCGTCATCGTTGAAAATGTTGGCAAAAACCATCTGCGTGATGATTGCCGGGATTGCCCAGGGAAGAATGAAGAGCGTTCGCCAGAATTTCTTGAAAGGAACCCTTTCGGAATTGATGACGACAGCCTGGAAAAAGCCACCGAAAAACACGGTGAAGGTGGAAAAGATCGCCCAGATAATTGTCCATAAAAGAACGCTCCAGAACGCTTTCCCAAACGGTATGCCGACTGATTCTCCGAATTGGAAAATCTGCAGGAAGTTCTTGAACCCGACCCAGTCGAAGAGGCTGATGTCCGCCTGCCTGCCGCTATATGATGTGAAAGCGACCAGGAAACCGTAAAGAATCGGCATTACGGAAATGAAGATCAGCGCAAGGAAAGCCGGGAAGAGAACGATGTATTCGAAGGAGGATTCCCAAAGCTTTTTGAAATAGACCTTATCCGAAATCCTGACGCCGGTCGCAGCAAATTCCTTGCTCGTTTTGTATGCATCCCTGATGTTCCAGACATAGAAAATCAGGAAAACCAACAGTAACAGCAGGGAAATCAAGCCTTCGATCATCAGGAAGGCAGATTGGTGCCCGCGCACGATTATGGTCTGCAGGACGGTTCCTCCCAAATCTTTTACATCAATCGCCTGTTCCAATTTGCTGATCTGGTAATAATCCGCTCCTTCCGTTGTTCCCAAAGTGACGATGGCCCAGAGTCCCCGCAAAAAGAAACCGGCGCGGTCATAGAAGAAATTGTTGAAGCGGGTTTCGAAATCTTCCTTGAGATCCGGATGCATCGCGAAATAAACCCTGAGCTTGAATTTCGCAAAATCATCCTGGTCATTGCCCTGATATATTAGATTGGAATTAATGAAAAATCTGCTTAAATATTGGGTGAAGGGTGTAGGCCGATAGCGCCCGTCCCTTCCTTCCGGATTGAAATAACCGTAAACCGTGTCTTCGCTGTAATAAATTGCGTCGTTAATTCTGGGCAGTTTGATGAGACCCGCCACACGTGAATCATCCGCAGCAAGGGACTCCCGTTCGGGTATGACATTGTCATAACGGACCGCGTTTCCGCTTGCGTCCACCACCTGCAGGTAAAAATCAGAGTAATCCGCCGTCCGATATAGACTTCCCTTCCGCTCCAGAATCCGATAATTGGTCATTTCGGTCCGGATGTCGCTTTCGTCAGCAATGTTTACGAAGACATAAACGGGATTTAGGGAAGTGCCCGTATTGACCCTTGAATATTCTTCAAGCGTCTCCAAATCCTGGTAAGTGGTAAAGATTGTTATCAAGCTTTTCAGTTTCGAGACTTCTTCCTCATGGAGATCGGGATATAAATCCGTCTCCCGCTCCTTGCCCCTATCTTCTTCTTTTGCGCGCAGTTCTTCTTCAAGCACGTAGAACTTGACTTTGTTTTCCGCAAGCAGATCCATTGCCGTGAACTCGATCAATTCTTCCATGCTTAAGCCGCCCGCTTTGTGAGTTTCGAAATATTCGTCGAAGTTTGGGAAGGGCCGGACGCCGCTGTAAGGATTCTCAAGATCCGCCTGGTATTCCCGGTAGAATTTATTGGCGAGCGTGTCGGTCAAATCATCGCCGGCGATTTTCGAATAAGGATCAAATTCGGAAAAATACCTTCCGCTCCCGAATTCGATTCCGAAGAACAGGCAAAACATGGCAAAGAAAAACAGAGCTTTGAAATATTGGCGGTTAAGGAGTTGACCCAATCCCCAGATGACTGAGGAAAGCAACGCTTTTAAGAGATGTTTTATCCTATTCATCATATCCTCCTTAGAAAGAGATGGCCTTATTTTTCAATAAGGCCATCGATTGCTTTTACCGTGACGCCAAATCTTTTAGTGATTTATAAGCTTTTTCTGCCTTTTCGACCTCGAAGGAAATCTTGTTTCCTGTATTCCAGATGTTTTTGATTAACGCTTCCGCCGGACCCCAGTAATGGGTTACCTCCGGAATCGTCGGCATCGGATAGGAGGTTTCGAGTTGTTCGAGCATGACCTGCGCGATTACGTCATCCTTGATGCCTTTAATATTTTCAAGAATTTCAGGTTTGAGCGCCGGCACTTTGCCTTTGATTGTATACAACAATTGGCTCACTTTGTCGGTCTGACAGAATTCCACAAACTTAATCGCGGCATCGGGGTTCTTGGTGTATTTGTAAACCGCAAGCATCTGCGCTCCCGCATAAGTGCGCGGCATCCTGTCTTCGCCGTTAATCTTGATTGTCGGAATTGTCATCGCGCCGAAATTGACCTCCGCATTCTTGAATCCTTCGACATCCCATGGGCCTCCGAGGATGAAGGGGAGTTCGCCGTCTTCAAAATCGGCCTTTTTCTTTCCGGAATCGTGATTGTTGTTTCCGGTCGTAATCGGTTTGATGTTTTCGACCAACCACTGGAGCGCTGCCTCCATTTCTTCTTTCCGGAAACCGACTTCGGTGGGGTCATTCAAATCCGGACCGAAGGGAGTCCAACCGAAAGCGCTGAAAACGAATTGCACATAATAGGAATCTGCCCAGTGCGAAGATGAACCGAAATAGCGGTTGCCCGGCTTCGTTTCTTTGATTTTTTCTTCATAATCCCTCGCCCGTTGGATCAATTCCTCAAAAGTTTCCGGCAGATTATTTTCGTCAACGAGATTTTTGTTATAGAAGAGGAAAACGGATTCGATGGATTGGGGAACGGCAAACAGTTTTTCCCCGCCTCCGGCAGTGCATTCGAAGCTATTGGTTTCGGGATCATAGCAGAGTGTGGCGATGTTGAGGGCGACGGGAATGATTCTGTCCTGTAATCTTTCCAAAAGCTCATCGGGGAGCGGATAGACGAGGTCGTCCAGAATCGCCTGCGCCATATGGTCATGCGGGAATTGGAAAACGTCCGCGCCGTGGTCGGTCCGTCCGTATGTTTTCAGGTCCTCGCGGGCCTGAACCGATCCCTTCTGCGTGAATTCCACAATTATCCCCGGATTTTCCTGCTGAAAGAGTTTGATGACTTCTTCCATGAAAAATCCGTCGTTATCGTCATACCAGACTTTCAGAACGGTTTGCTTCACATGGCTTTGCCCGAAATTCAGCTCAACGCCGTTCGCGTCGAAATCTGCCGTGCAAGCCACCAAAGTCAGCAATAAACTTAAGAACAAGAAAATGGATAAATATTTTTTCATCGCTCTACTCCTTTCCCCATACAAACCTTCTTCTGCGGATCAGGAATAAACCGAGTCCCAGGACTCCCAATCCGAGGAAGATGTTTGCGCTTTTGTTTTTACAGCCTTTGCGAGGAGCAACGACAATCTTGAAAGTGGCTGTGCCTACATTGCCCCATTCATCTTCAACCTGCAATGTGATCTCATATGTTCCGGCTTCTTTTGTGGACAGGAAGCCTTTGTCTTCCGGAACATAGACTTTTGAGGAAAGATTTTTGTCTCTGTCATCGCTCGCACGATAAATCGGGAATAGAGAATTGTCCCATTCGGAGCCCAAAGGAATCGTGATGATGACTTCGTCCACATCATCTTCGGTAACCAGGGTGATGACCGGAGCTTGGGTGTCAAGGTCGAGTTCTATTTCGACCTGGTAATGCTCATTGCCTTCGCCTTGGTTGTTGAAGTAGAGTGTGTATTTCTTTTTGTTGTCCAGTTTATTTTCTTTGTCAAGTTCTAAAACGAACTCGTTGATTTCTTCAGCGGTGGTGTTGAAATAGATGGCTTTGATGGGAATTTCCTTATCGCCTTCTTTCAGCGTGAAGTATTTCTTGAAATCAATCAATTCAAGGATGTCGATTTCCTTGGTCACTTCTTCAAAAACAGGTTTCCAAATGATGGTTCCGCCGAAAGCTTCGAGCGCGAATTCCGTTCTCTCATCGTACACCTTCTGCATGGCAACATAAACTACCCTCACTTCGCCGGCAACCATGTCCTCGAAGCCCTTCAGATTTCCGTGATCTTTATGCTTCTTGGTTTCGTCATCGCCGGCATAAATTAAGGTTTCCGCATCCGTTCCCGGTTCGGTCTGAAGCAATGCTGCCTTGCCGGTGACGCCCAGCGGTGATTTGAAGCCATCAACAAAAACCTTGACCGGCTCTCCCCAATTCGCATTTTCAACATTCGTCCATTGATTGTCCCAGGTATGGAAACCGAGGTTCTCTTCGTAATTTTCTTCGGGATCATAATAAAGGATGAGCACGTTCGCTTTGGTCGCGTCCGCAATGAAGACATTCTGCAGACCGCCTTCGAAATAATAAACATGGAGTTCGGTCAGCGTCCCGTCATTCAGTTTCAGTTTGGAAATGTCAAGATTGATGTCCTTGCCAGCGGGAGTTTCGCGGTGATCCCAACGCGAATCCTTGTCGATGTCATGGGCAATCGGGATGATGCCGATGGTGTCCTCTGCATCGTCAATGTCAATCACGATTTCCATGACGGCCCCGAAATCATCGACGCCCTTCATGGTTACGGCTTCACTGCTGCCCGCGGTTCCGCAATTCCAGGTCCAGAGTCCGGTTCCCGTATAATCCCCGTCCCAGCGGTGATAATGGAAGACAACTTTTGCTTCCGCGCCATCGGGGAGATCCGCCGGCTCGTATTCGTCAAATTCCGGAAGGTCGTCCGGGAGCTTCCCACTCGGAACGAAGACGGGGTTGTCGCGGACATGTTCGATCACGGTGATCTCTTCTTTTCTGACAACTTTCTTGGTTTTCATTTTTAGCGTGAATCTCGCAAAAATCGTGGTCGGGTTTTTCGCAAACGTTCCCGCCAGGCTGGAAATTTGGAATTTCTGGAAACCGAAGGTGAAGGCGCCTTCAATAAATTCCCCTTTCTTGTCCACGCCCGCGAAGACATTGCCTCCGGTAACGAAGATGACCATGATTTCCCCGGCCTTCAGTTTCGAAAATCCAGGCACGGTTTCTTCTTTGATGTCGCCGAAAGCCGCATGCTTCTTATTGGCATCGCTTCCCGCGTAGATCAGGAATCCCGGATCCTTGTCATCCCCGGGGGTGTATTTCATGTGCGCGACTTTGCCCTGAGTGTCGCCGGGCGATTTGAAACCGTCTTTGAAAATTTCGCGCGGTGTTCCCCATTCTGAATCCAAATCTTCAAATCCCCAGGCATGGACGCCGAGTTTGTCTTCATAACTTCCCGAGGGGTCATAATAGAGCGCGAAAACATTCGCCATTTCCGGATCCGCAACGAAATATTCCGTCACGCCGCCCGAGAAATAATAAACATCGATGCGGTCGGTTATGCCTTCTTTCAAAGGCTTCACATTCACGAACATATCTGCGGAGTCTTTGTTATTCCAGGGATCGGACAGCACATTGTCTTTGATGACAATGATGCCGATGTTGTCGCTGGCGTCGGACATGACATTGACTTCCATGACATATCCGAAATCATCCTTACCCGTATACTTGTAAGGAGGACTAACCGCTTGCGCATCCGTTCCGTTACCCCATACATGGATGCCGACTTCTTTTTCCTCGGCTTCCCAGCTCATGTAATGAACATAAACCTTGCCGACCAAAGCCGAATCTTCATCCGCAGCCCTTGCTGTATTCCCCACGCCATAGCCTAAGAAAACCATAGCGAGGACGGATAAAAAGAACAAGATTAGACTTTTTCTCATTTTCTCCTCCCAATATGATTTTTGATGAAAATGATCATTCTGATTTTATCTTATCAAAGTAAACACCCTTTTGCAAGCCCTTTCATTATGTAATAGTTTACAGATTTTTATTGATTGCATGTTCCCGTAAAATATTGTAAGATAAAATTGAGAGAAAAAAATTCAAGAGGTGACATGCCATGAGGAAGTTTTTGATTCTGTTATTTGCGGTTTTCTTCGTCGCCTTCTCCGCAAACGTCAAAGCAAATGAAAAACCGGTTGAAGTTTTAAAGATTCACTATTACCGTTACGGAAATTACTACGAGGACTGGAACATTTGGCTTTGGCCCGAGGGACAGAATGGAAAGGAAATCCATTTCGATCAGGAAGGGGGCGAATTAATCAAGGACGATTTCGGAGTCGTCGCGACCGTGAAGCTCGCCGGAACACCCTACCAAAACAAAAGCCGGATCGGGATTTTGTTCAGGAGGGGGAACTGGCTTGAAAAAGACATTGGGAAAGACCGTTACATTGAAGTGCCGGCCAAGACAGAGGACGGAATTCTGCATGTGTATTTTGTAGAAGGAGATGAGAGAATGGGATATTCCCCCGACGATCCGAACGGCCCCGACAAGAGCGACAAAATCAAATGCGCTTATTTTTTGAAAACCGACCAGATTTATTTCCAAACCACCACGGAAGTTTCAAAAGATGATCTGAAATTATTCGAAGGGGAGCAGGAAATTCCCTTCACAGCGGAAATCAGCGGCACGACGGGCACCCTCACCCTGAACAAGGAGCTGGATTTTTCAAAGAAATACCGTCTCGAAGCCGCTTTCGAATCTGGAAACAGGAGTTACAACGTCACTTTTGACGGCATTTACGATTCTCCGGAATTCGAGGCTGCTTTTGCTTACGAAGGGGATGATTTGGGCGCAGTCGTCACCGACGGAAAGACCACTTTCAAGCTCTGGGCGCCGATTTCCGACAAAGTCGTCCTCAATATTTACGACACCGGAACCCCGGCCCTTTACGGCGGAAACGACACAAAAACAAGCCATGAAATGCAAAAGGGCGAGAAGGGGATCTGGTTCTTCAGCTTCAATGAAAACCTGCACGGAACATACTATACCTATACCGTCACCAACGGCGCTTCCCAAAACGAAGTGATTGACCCCTATGCGAAGAGCGCGGGCGTCAACGGCATCAGGGGCATGGTCGTGGACTTCTCCCGGGTCAATCCGGAAGGCTTCGTCTATGGTGACAGGCCGAATAACATCAAAAAAGCGACCGACGCCATCATCTACGAACTCCATGTCCGCGATCTCACCAGCCATCAAAGCTGGAACGGCCCCGAAGAATACAGGGGAAAATTCCTGGGGCTCACGGTCGAAGGCACGAGCTATGAGGGCGTCTCCACCGGCCTCGATCACATCAAGGAACTGGGCGTGACCCATGTGCAATTGCTGCCCTTCTTCGATTTCGGCGTCGTCGACGAAACCCGACTCAATGACCAAAATTACAATGTCTTCAATTGGGGCTACATGCCGCTCAACTTCAATGTTCCGGAGGGCTCTTATTCAACCGATCCTTATGACGGAAACAAGCGGATTTCGGAACTGAAGCAGGTCGCAACCGCTTTTTCAAAAAACAACATCGGCCTGATCATGGACGTCGTTTATAACCACACGGGCCTGAGCGGGGACTCCAATTTCCATCTGATTATCCCCGGTTATTTCCACCGCCTGACGCAGGACGGCGCCTTCTCCAACGGATCCGGAACCGGCAACGAAACCGCCTCGGAACGCTACATGGTCAGGAAATTCATCGTCGATTCCGTCACTTTCTGGGCGAAGGAATACAATCTCTCGGGTTTCCGTTTTGACCTGATGGCCCTCCATGACGTGGACACGATGAACGCGGTTTTTGAAGCGCTGAAAGAAATCGACGAAAACATCCTGGTTTACGGGGAACCCTGGACTGGGGGCTCGACGCCGCTGGATCCGGCAATCGCCGCCGATAAAGCCAATCTTGACAAAATCCCCGCGGTCGGCGCCTTCAACGACGATTTCCGGGACGCCATCAAGGGTTCGGTCTTCACCGCCAGCGACAAGGGCTTCGTGCAGGGTAAATACGATGAAGGGGTCATCCACAGGCTCAAATACGGCATCGTGGGCGGAATCGAATACCCCGGCATAAACAAAGACAAGCTTTCAGGAAAGAAATTCTGGCATACGGAGCCGGGCAAGAGCATAAATTACGCGAGTGCCCACGACAACCACACCCTCCATGACAAACTGATGCTTTCGATTTCCTTCTCCGAAAGGGAATTTTTGGAGGCGATGCAAAAGCAGGCGAATGCGATTGTCCTCACGGCGCAGGGAGTCCCCTTCATCCATGCGGGGGCGGAATTCATGCGTTCGAAACCCGCCAAGAGCGGCTATGACAGCAATTCCTACGAATCCCCCGACACGGTCAACCAACTTCGCTGGGATCTGAAAGCGGAACACGTCGAAGTTTTCAATTACTACAAGGGCCTCATCGCCCTGAGAAAGGCGCATCCCGCCTTCCGCCTCGGAAGCGCAGAGGAAGTATTGGAAAAACTCTCGTTCCTCTATGAAGACGAAGAAAACATCATCGCCTTCCAAATCGACAATCTCGACTGGTCAATCGAGGGCGAAACCTGGGGTAAAACCCTCGTCATTCACAACAACGGGCTGTTGAAACAACTGCAACTGCCCCAGGTGGAGGGCGAATGGGTTTTGATTGCCAACAGCAGAAGGATTGACGAAGAGGGCATCAGAACCTATGAAAGCGGGCAGACAGTCAACATTTTGGAACACGAAACCTTGATTTTCTACCATCAGAAAAAGGCCGCCAAGAAAAAAGGCTGCCTCAGGCTTTTCTCCGGGTTTGCCGCACCCTTCCTGTTCGCATTCTATGCCTTCAGAAAGAGGGACGAATTCTTCACAAGCTAATAGACTTCCCTTATTCAAAAAGCGGCCCGCCGGGGGTCGCTTTTCATAATATCTTCTTTTGCGGTTTTTTGCTGCCCTTATAAAGAGTGAGCACGGCAATGATTGGCGTCAGGAACTGAAAGATCACGACGAAGAAGGTGTTCAACGCCTTGTAATGGAGCAGCGCAGCAACAAAACTCAGTATCGAAGGAATCGTCATCGATGCGATGACGATTTTTAAATTCTCGGAAAAACCCGTGATCCTTTCGTAATTGATCTTCACAAGCAGCATCAATAACGCCAGCACCAAAACCAGGAGCGCGTTCATCAGATATTGGAGGCCGGTGTTGACCGCGAGCGAATAGAAGACGCCGTATTTATTGAAGGTTGAGTCGATGGCGGAAAAGAAGAGATCCCTCGCTTCCACGCGGTCCATGCTTTTCAAATCCCCAAAATCAAGCCCCTTATCCAGTCTCCCGTAACTTCCGACGATGTGATTGCCGTCGGAGTCATAGAAGACGGTTCTGTCCTTGTATAAGAGGATGGCGTTCCGTAACTCACCCTCTTCTTTCGGATTCAAAACCAGTATGAATTCCCCCTGCTCCGTTTCTGTGACGTACCGGTATTCCTTGTCCGGGAAGACAGAAAACCCGTTGGGGGAAAGCGAGCCCCCGCTCGGTAGGGAGTCGATGAATTCGAGTTCGAGATGGTTCCTCAGGTATTGGGTGAAACGCGTCAGGCCGTCGAAACCGTCGCTACGGAAAATCTGATAATTCAAGGGGAAGGATGCGACCAGAATCATCATCAGGAAATAGAGGATGAATTTCCCGAGGGATTCGTCCTTCAGGGAGAAAATGTCCCGGAAGCGAAAGGATTTTCTAAAAATCTTAAACATCTTCAACCTCGATGATCACGGTCGAGCGCGGGCCGATTTTCTCCAGGTTTTCGTAATCATCGCCCTCGCTGGCGTAGATAATCTTTCCGGAGTAAGGTGGCAAGTCCAATTCGGAATTGGAAAAATTGTGCAGAACCAAGATTTTTTGCGAAAAGTCTTTATATTCATAAGTCCTGTAAAAACCCTGGAGATTGGAGGTGTTCCCTTCATAGGGAGAGATGGAGTTTCCGTACCTCAGCGCTGGGAAAGCTTTTCTCAGCTCGATTAACTTCTGGTATGTATGCCAAAGGGAGGAAGGATCTTCTTGCTGTTCCAGAACGCTTTCTATGGCTTTGTTTTTTGCGACGCTCGGAAAACTCTCATCGCTGAACCAATCGGTGTCCATCCCATCCCCGTACTTAAAGGGCAGCCGCCTCGTTTCGTCCCAAATTTCCCTGCCGTCCACCTTCTCGCCGTTTGACTTTACGCCATGCATGCCGATTTCCTCGCCGTAGTAGATAATCGGAGAGCCCGGCAGCGTCAGCAGCATCTCCGCGGCAAGTTTCAACTTCCGCAGGTCCCCGCTCGCCAAATCCGCGACCCTGTCCTCATCGTGATTGGTGAGGAAGGGAGCGCTGATGAACTGCGGATTGTAATCCCTGTATTTGTCATAGCTTTGGAGGATCTTGATGACATAGTTCCGGGAGTTACTGACGGCGCTGTCCAGGATTTTTTGGGAAATCGGAAAATCAAGGGCGGAATGGATGCCCTGGAAATATTCGCCGACGACCGAATCAATCGTCACGTTGATTTCTCCGAGCAAGTAAAACTCGGGATCGATTTCTAAGCATTTATTTCTCAGTCTCTTTAGGAAAATGATGTTTTCGTAATAATCATAATGCGCCCCCGGGTATTCATTGTGTCCGAAAAAATGTTGAGCGGCATCGAGCCGGAACCCTTTGACGCCGAGTTCGATCCAATACCGGCTGATCGCAAAGATCTCTTCCAGAACTTCTTCATTATACATGTTCAGATCCGGCATCGTATGGTCGAAATAGCCGCAATAGTAATTTCCGGGGCTGCCATGCCAAATGTTTTGGTTCCAGGAACCTGCCCCCGAAGGACGCGTTGCATGGAAATTATAATAAGCCCGATATTTTTCATCGCCCGAAAGCGCCGCCTGGAACCAGGGATGCTCGGAGGACGTGTGGTTGAAGACCATGTCGAGAATGATTTTCATGCCCTTCTTTCCGGCTTCCGAAACCAAATTTTTGAAATCATCCATGGTTCCGTAATCGGGGTTGATGCCATAATAGTCGGTCACGTCATAGCCGTGGTAAGTGGGGCTCGGAAAGATCGGCATCAGCCAGAGCGCGGTCACGCCGAGCTCTTCAAAATAATCAAGCCGCGAAGCAAGTCCGGCCAGATCCCCGATTCCGTCCCCGTCCGCATCCGCGAAACTCCGCACGAAAACCTGATATATGATTTCATTGCGGGGATTGGCCGCGCGCAGCTCATCCCCTTCCCTTTCGCAACCCGAGAAAACAAGCGCAAGCAGTGCCAAAAGAATGAACAAGCATCTTTTAATCATGGTGGCTGGTTCCTTTCAAAGCTTCTTTCATTTCTTCCCCGACAACGAACCTTTCCGTTCTTTCGTCGCTGAAACGAGTGAGCGGAATCACCCTGGTCCCGAACACGAAATCGTGCACGGTCCTCCCGTCGCGGCGGTTGTTGCTGACGATGCCGGCAATCAGCAGGTAGAAACCGAAAGTGAGGATTGTACAAGCGGCTTTGAGAAGCTCGCGCAGGACCAAAAAGAAACGCGAGGGGACGCGGTATTCCCTGCCCTCATAACCGCTGTTTTTGATCACCTTCAGTTTTTGCACTCTTTTTCCGAAGGTCTGCCCGGGCGATATCAGATTGGGAATGATGTAGACGCCCAGATAGATTGCAGCAACAATGGAGTTTTTGGCCCATTCGGGCATTTTTAAATCATAAACCGTGAATATGACCAGGATAACAAGCAAAAAGGCCAGGGAAGTGTCGATGGAGTAAGCGCGCAGGCGCCTGTCAAAAACCATAATCTTCTCTCCTCTTTGATTCTATTCTAAGTTTACTTATTTCTTGGCCTTTTGTCAATCAAGGGACTTCCCCCCTTCCAAAATAGGAAAACCTTTTCAGAAGGGGAATATGTTATAATTATTATCATGGAGGAACAAATTTCATCATGAATTTCGCTGCTGTCAGACACATTCCGAAAAGCCCCATGGCCTATGCCCAAGACGAAGAAACGCTGCACATCTACCTTGAAACAGCGAAGGACGATCTCCAGAAAGCGGAATTGATCGCGGGGGATCCCTTTGATTACATAAAGCTCGAGGGCAAATATCGTTGGCGCCCCAGCTCTGAGAAAAACTTGGCCATGGAAAAACTCTATTCCGGCCGCCATCTGGATTATTGGTTTCTGGAAGTGAAGGCCCCGAGCAAGCGCACCAAATATGCCTTCATCCTCCATGCGGAGGGAAGCAGATATTTCTACGGCCCAAGGAGGATTTCTGAAATCAAAGAGGGGTTCAATCTCTACGATCCCTTCGAATATTTCAATTATCCCGACATCCCGAAGGAGGATTTGCCGACTTTTCCCGAGTGGGCAAAAAACACCGTCTGGTACCAAATCTTTCCGGAAAGATTCGCGCGGAAGGGTCCGGCTGGCTCCCATCTTCCCTGGGATTCGGTCCGTGAAGGGATCACCAACCATCATCTTTTCGGAGGGAATCTTGCGGGCATCAGGGAAAGACTGCCTTACCTTGCGGATTTGGGCATCACCGGCATCTATCTCACACCGATTTTTGAAGCTTTTTCCGCGCATAAATATGACACGATCGATTATTTCAAAATCGATCCTCAGTTCGGAACCGAAGCCGACTTTAGGGAGCTTGTCCGGGAATGCCACAGTTTGGGGATCAGAATCATCCTCGATGCGGTCTTCAACCATTGCGGTTGGTTCCACCCCTTCTTCCAGGACGTGATCAAAAGGAAAAAGGCTTCTCCTTATTGGGATTGTTTTTTCATCGAGGATGAAAACTTCATCGACTTTCCGATTTCCTCCTCTGGCCTTCCCCTCGTTCCGGAAAACCATCGCCTGAAATTCCGCACTTTCGGGAAAACGGCGCTGATGCCGAAGCTGAACACGGCCCATCCCTTCCTGGAAGAGTATCTTCTCAGGGTTGCCCGCTACTGGATCGAAGAGTTCGACATCGACGGCTGGCGGCTCGACGTCAGCAACGAAATCAGCCATGAATTCTGGCGGAAGTTCCGGAAAACCGTGAAAGCCGTAAAACCTGACGCTTACATCGTCGGCGAAAACTGGGACGACGCCAATCTCTGGCTCCGAGGGGACCAATTCGACGCGGTGATGAATTATGAACTTGCCCATCCGCTTTGGAAATTTTTCTCCGGGGAAATCGACGGCGAAGAATTTTCTCTGCGAATCAATGAGTTGCTTGTAAAATACCCAAAGAATGTTGCGCCCTACATGTACAATTTGCTGGATTCGCACGACACGATGCGGATGCTTAAGCGGGTCGGGGATAACAAGGAGAAACTGAAACTTGCCTTCGTCTTTCTCTTCGCTTTCACCGGAAGCCCCGCGCTTTTCTACGGGGACGAAATCGGACTCACCGGCGGGGGCGATCCCGACTGCCGGCGCTGCATGATTTGGGGGGAGGGGCAGGACCGGGAATTGTTCGCCTTTTTTAAGAGGCTGATTAGCATCAGAAAAGAAAACCCCGATTTCACTGCTCCCGACCTCATCTGGATCAGCACGGATGACTGCCTCGCCTTCCGGAAACAAAACACAATCATCATCATTAACAATTCCCCGGCGGAAAGAGTTTTCCGCTTTGAGGAAACCCTTTCGGATTTGGAAACGGGAAAGCAGAAAGAAGAAATAAAAATCAACCCCTACGGCTATAGGATTTTGAAAAAAGTGCGTCCTATGGTATAATTTCCTTGAGGAGAGGTCATATGAAAGTAACGATTAGGGATATTGCAAAAAGGGCGAACGTGAGCGTCGCCACCGTGAGCAGAGCGATCAACAACAAGGGCTATGTCCACCCGGAAACAAAGAAAATCGTCGATGAAGTCGTTAAGGAAATGGGGTACACGCCGAACCAATTGGCCAGGTTGCTTCTAAAGATGCAGTCCGGCATCATCGGCATCATCATCCCCCACATCGATTCCCCCTTCATCAGCGAAATGATTGGGGGCATCGAACAGGAAGCCCTGAACAATGGTTACAAGGTCATGCTCTGCATCACCAACAATGATTCGGACAGAGAACTCGAATACATCCGCATCTTTGAGCAATACAGGATCGACGGGCTGATTGTCTGTTCCAATCTCCTGAACCCGGAAAAACTAATCGCCCTGAACATTCCCACCGTCACCGTCGACCACATCATCGACCCGAACATACCCTCGATCACCACGGACAACATCGGGGGGGGCAGAATGGCGGCCGAGGCTTTGATTAGGAGCGGGGCCAATAATTTCGTGCTCTTCCGCGGGCCCTCGTTTTTAATCACGACCTCCGAAAGGACTTTGGGGTTTGTGGAAACGGTGAAGAAACATGATTTTCCTTATGAGTACTATGATTTTGATTTGCTCAATCCGGATTATAAATTCATGTTCAACTACCTCTTAAACAACCCCCAAATCAACGGCATTTTCACCCTGTCCGACACATTGGGCGTGATTACCGCCGGCATCTTAAACAAAATCGGACGCAGACTCGGCGAGGACATCTTCCTGGTCAGCTTTGACGGTCTCCCGATTTCCAAATGGATTTATCCTGCGCTCACCGTCGTTTCCCAGCCGATCAAATACATCGGCGTTGAAGCGATGGCGACGCTTTTGAAACTCTTTGGCGGAAAAGAACTTCCCGAACAGCACAAAATCATCCAGGTAACGCTCCGGGAAAGAGAAACTACCAAATGAAAAAAGGCGGAAATCCGCCTTTTTTTTGAGCCTCAGTCTTCCGAACTGAGCACTTGTACAATCTCGCCGATGAAAAGCCTGTGATAATCCTTCTGGAGATAGAAACGGTTTTTTACCGTCTCCGGAATCGAATCCGGCAGAAAATCGGCTTCATAAAGCTTCCGGCAGACAAAGGTCAGCCGCGCTTCCTCATAAGTCACCGCGTTGTTCTTCACTGCAATCGGGGTCAGATTGCATTTTTTGATCTTATCCTCATCGCGCCCGCTCTTCGTTCCAAGATAAGTTAACTTATCATGGAAACTCTTCGGAAAATATGAAATTGTGAAATAATCCTGTTTGGTCAAAAAATGATACGTGAAGCGCGATGGACGGACATAAACCGTAAAGGTGTTCCTTCTCCAGAGCGTCCCGATTGCGCCCCAGGAAATCGTCATCGCGTTGAAATTATCGATTGTCCCGGCGGTCAGCAACCCATAATCCTTTTCCATCAAGTCAAAAAAATTCTCGTTAAAAGTCGCAATGTCTTTTTCTTTCATATCTCACCTTAGTAAAAACAGCTTCCGCCGATGAATTCCCTGAGCAAAGAATTGCAGGGAACATAGCGGTCGTCAATGTCCTTGATGTATTTCAAAAACTTCACAAGCCTGTTGGCCTGAATGAAGTATTCGTCGTTCCTGCCGATTTCCTCCAGGATTGGCAGAGCGTATTTTTTCATGACTCCAAGTTCATAAGTAAGTTCGGTGTTGAAAACAAAATCCGCCTGTTCCTGAAAGGGATAGATCCATTTGAATTCCCCCCGCCTGACCGAAGGCCACATCGCGATTGTCTCCGAAGCCGGCGTCTTCCGGAAACGGGCATCGCGGACAATCCTGCGCAGCATCCGGATTTCCGAAGCTGGAATCGGGCTGTGGTTGTCAATGTTGATTTGGGGGGTCGGGCTGATGTAGATTTTGAATTTCTGATGTTTTGGGATTGACTTTGTTAATACCTCGTTCAAAGCATGTATTCCTTCGATGATGACCGGCGTGTCCTTCGAAATTTTGATTTTCGGCCCCTTCACTCTTCTCCCGAGTTTAAAATCAAATCTCGGCATCTCAACTTCCTCGCCCTGGATCAGAGCCAAGAGCTGTTCGTTGAAAAGCCTGATGTCCAAGGCGGCGATGTCCTCCAAATCCGGTTCGCCGTTTTCATCCAAGGGAGCTTCGGACCGGTCCAAATAATAATCGTCCATCGAAATTTTGATCGGGAAAATCCCCCTCGTCATCAATTCGATTCTAAGCCTGTTGGAAAACGTGGTCTTTCCCGATGATGAGGGCCCGGCAATCGCAATCAAGCGGATGTTGGCGATGTCCTGCTTGATTCTCAACCCCAATTCGGAAAGCATGTTATTGTGCTTCGTTTCGCACATGTTGACCAAATCGACCACGGAACCGCTTTCGACCTGCTTGTTCAGATGGGCAACCGTGTCCGCCCCACAGAGAAGCGACCAATCCAGCGCCTCCTTGAGCATCCTTCCGAAGGCGGGGGAGTCTTCGAATTCCGGAATCTCCCCATCTTCCTCGGCGCGCGGAAATTGGATTAGAAAACCCGGATAATAGAGACGCAGGATGTATTTTTTCAGATACCCCGTCGAGGGCACCATGTAGCCGAACATGTAATTGACATAATCGCCGCAGCGATAGGCATTGACATAATCCTCGGGCCTGTACTTCAGGATTTCAATTTTGTCTTCATAACCCTTGCTGCGATAGAACGCAAACGCTTCGTCCTTGGTCATTTTGCTTCTTCTGATCGGCAAATCGGCTTCCACCAATTCCTTTATTTCTTCGTTCAGTTTCTGCAGAAATTTATCGTCGACCTTCACAGAATTGTTGAGCGGCAGGCAGCAGATGGAACGGGAAACGCATTGGCCGAATCTGAATTTGACTCCGGGACAGAGCTTTTCCAAGGCCATGAGCAGCAGATACCGAAAACTTGTCTCATACACCCGCACAGCATCAAAGTTGGACAGATCGAGGAATTCCACCTCGCAATCATAATTTATATAATAATCAAGCTCCCGCAAACGGTTGTTCACGGTCGCGACATAGCATTTGACCCCGAATTGTTTCGCCAATTCCTTCAACGTGATTTTTTCGGAAAACTGGTATTCCTGACCCTGATATTTTACGGTAAACATCCATTACTCCTTTCTAAAATGACCGACATACATATTATACCATAAATTCCGGTCGGTCATCCTCGGGTAAAAGTATTTTAATATAATTGCGCCCCTTAGTCAAGACAAAAAAAAGAACCTCTCGGGGTTCTCTCTTTATTTGCTTGCTGCTTTTTTGGCTTTTTCGCAGAGCAGCGAAAAGCTCTTGGCATCGTTCACCGCCAAATCCGCAAGCATCTTTCTGTTGATTGCGATATTGGCTTTCTTCAAACCGAACATCAATTTGTTGTATGAAAGCCCGTTCAGCCTCGCTCCGGCATTGATTCTCGCAATCCAAAGCCTTCTGAAATCCCTTTTTCTCCGCCTACGGTCCCGATAAGCATAAGTCAAGGATTTCATAACCTGAGCATGTGCAGTCCTGTACAATGTATGTTTGGATCCGAAATAGCCTTTGGCCAGTTTCAGAATTTTTTTCCGTCTTCTTCTGGTGACGTATCCGCCCTTTGTGCGTGGCATGTGCATTACCTCCTATCTAAAATTTGCAACTTGTTTTTTAAGGCGCTTCATATCAGCGGCGCTGACTCTAGATTTTTTGCGAAGATGCCGGATTCGCTTCTGGTTTTTCGCAGGAGCAAGATGGCTGTTGCCAGGTCTTCCCCGCATGACAAGGCCGGTTCCGGTAATCTCCAGTCTCTTCTTCGTGGCTCTATGAGTCCTCATTTTTGGCATACTAATTCACTCCTTATTTCGTTTTTTTGTCTTTTCTCGGGCTGAGCATCAGCGTCATGTTCCTGCCTTCCAAAGCCGATCTGCTTTCCACAACCGCGATGTCGGCAGTGCCTTCGATGAATTTATCCAACATCAAATCGGCATCGGCCTCATTCGACAGCATGCGCATCCGACGCCCGAAGCGAAGTGTCACTTTCAGTTTATTTCCGTCCATCAGGAACTGACGCCCTCGTCTCAACTTGGTCTCAAAATCATTGGGGCTGATGACGGGAGTAAGCCAGATTTCCTTGACATTGATGATTTTTTGATTCTTCCTCGACTCCCGCGCCTTTCTCTGCTGTTCATAACGGAATTTGCTGTAATCCAAAAAACGGCAAACGGGGACCTTAGCGTTCGGAGCGACACAGACCAAGTCTAAACCAACTTCGTCCGCCATTTGTTGTGCAACTGCAATTGGTTTAACCCCTAATGACTCTCCTTTTTCATTGATGACCAAGACTTCAGGCGCATTGATGTTTTCGTTGATCAATGCTTCCGACCTGCGTTCAAAATTTCTACTTATATATAGCACCTCCTATTTTTATTATGGCATCACAGTAAAAGAAAAGTGAGCGCAAAAAGGCACCCACATCAAATTTCCGAATATTAAATTCCTAACCCGTCAATGCGCAATCGAGCGGGTGAGAAGTGGGCACTTCTTCTTTTACCGATTATAAATTACTCGTTTATTATATAACATTTATCCATTTTTGTCAAGCAAAGTTTCTTTTTTTATGAATCCCGGGATAAATAAAGCCATAAATTAAAGAGCAATAAACTTGCCAGCATTAGCATATGCAGCCATCCGTGTAAGAATTCAGGCTTATCGGAAAGAAAATTCGGAAACAGCAAATTATAAAAAGAACGGAACTTGCCCTCGTTTTCATTGATAATCATCCCGGCGATGAAGAGGATGAAAGGGAGGATGACGGAATAGATATTTTTGAAGATTTGCATGAACGCAAGTCCAAGAAAACCGTAATAAAGGCTTAACCAATAAAGCCTGATAAAAGGCCGGGCATATGGAGAAAAACGCTCCAAAAAAATGCTACCGGAAACAAGATAGAGCGCAAACTCAAGCAACAAAAAATAAACGACATACACCGACAAAATAATGATTTTTGAAAAGAAATGCCCGCTTCTGGAAACCCCTCTCACAAAAAACAGCTCACTGTATTGATCGGAACGCTTGGAAAAGGCATGGGAAAAGGTGAAGATTGATGTGAAAGCGGCGATGAGTTTCAGAAGGAAGAAGGAATTTTCGAAAAAATATAGATTGTTCATCCGGGGAAGTTCCTCAGCATCCAGGGCAAGCCCCGCTTCCGAAAACCCAAGGAACGAAAGCAACAGCACGAAAAAAAGAATCAGGAGGTTGGTTTTGGTCAAGAGGTAGGCGAGGTGCGCGCGAAAAACCTTCCTCATCCCATCCCCACCGTCCTGTCCGCAAGCATCCGAAAATGCTCGGGATTGTGGGTTGACAAAAGCACCGTTTTCCCTTCATTTTTTAAAGCTGCCAATTTGTTTAAGAATGTTTCTTTCGCGGCTTCGTCCAGACCGCTCATGGGCTCGTCAAAAACATACACCTCCGCATCCGCATGCAGAGCCTGCATCAGGAGCGCTTTTTGGCGCATGCCTTTCGAAAACTTCCCCATCTCTTTCTTCCGCGCTTCCGACAGCCCCCATTCCCGAAACATTTCCTGGTCCATTTTCTCCAAGAACAATTTCAAGAAGCTTTCCAGGGTGATGAACTCGGGAAAGAAAAACCTTTCCGGAACATAGGCAATTTTGTTGCTCCGGACGGAAAGGCTTCCGGAATCAAAGCGCAGCAGGCCCAGGAGGCCCTTCAGAAAAGTCGTCTTTCCGGAACCGTTGGCTCCGACCAGCAATATGAACTCGCCCTTCCGCGCCTCGAAATCAAAATCTTTCAGAACCACTTCCCTGCGGAAGCTTTTCCGGATGTTCCTTGCTTCAATAATCTTCATCGGTTTGGATTAAAAGGGCAGCGATCCTTTCTTTTGAATGGCGGCGGTCGGTGAAGAAAGTGAATTCATTGAAATAATAGTTTTTTTCTTCCCCCAGATGCAAATAATCGATCCGGAAAGCAAGGCGGTTCGCAGGGTGAAGTTCCGAATATTTGACGGGCAGGAGGATTCTTATCTCCCCGTGGGAAGGAAGTTCAATGGAAGCGGCGCCTGCCTCATGGACAAAGGGCTCATAGGAGGGAAGAAGCTCGCGGATGTCGGTTCCGGAAGGAATCTCTTCCTCGCCGAGTAAGACGGCCTTCCCGGCTTCACCCCTGATGGTTGCGGAGACGATTTCGATGTTTTTGATGATGATTTCCTCCGCCGTTTTGTTTCTGAAACTCATGCAGATGCCGGTCAGGGTCTTGCATCCCCCGATTTCGTTCACGATTCCCTGGAGGCGGGTAACATAGAGTTCCGCGCTCCCGAAAGCGGGGATTTTCTGAAAAGCGAAACTCCCCACGGGCAGCGAGATTTCCTTGTTTCCGCGATAAAGCAGAAACAAATGCGCTTCCGGAAGCGTTAACTCCAAATCCTCTTCCGAAAGCAGGGGAACCAGGAAGGAGAAGCAAAACCCCCGGAAGGTTTCTCCCTTCGCTTGGAATCGATTATCAGTTTTCCTGATTTCCAGCAATTCCAGAGGCAGGAGTTCCTCCTTTTCCGGATTCCCGATCCAAGCTTCGCGTAGGGCTTTCGCTTCCGTAAAAAGCGAATCGGAGCTGTTGAAGAAGATTTCAAACTCAATTTCTTCTTTTTCCGGGTACGGGGCAAGATAACCATGGGCTTGGGGAAAAGCGGTAAAACTGACCGCTCTTTTATCTTTTTTAAGCATCAGCCCGGCGCCGATTCCCAAGAGGATGATGATTCCAGAAAAAATCAGAACGAATTTCTTCATTCTTCAATCTCCGAAGTCCTGAGCTCATAATACCTGGTCACCACCTCCACCAACTCCCAAGCTCCTTTTTTGGAGACGATACCGAAGATGTAGTGCTTGCTTACCCCGTTGGTGACCGTGCATTCCCCGGTGATCTGCAGGACGATGCGGTGATTGGGCTCCACCAGGACTTTAAATTTCGTTTCCTCAAAACGCGTGAAGGATTCGGTATCCTTTTTTTCTGCCTCCCCTTCCACATTCAAAGCGAGGTCGCTCTTTTTGATCTTCCCCTGGATTTTTCCGGATATTGAACCTTTCACCTTCCAACTGTTTTCGCTGTATTCTTTTTCCTGGAGCACATAATTGATCTCAAGCGGGTAGGCCGTGCGGTTGACTTTTGCGAAGATGATCTCCCCGCGGTAAGTGGCGTCCACGCCTTGGTTGAAATAATAGTGCTTCCAACCGAAAAGCTTTCTCCTCCCCAGGGCATTGTAACCGGCCGCGATTTCTTCATCCGTCATGTTTTCAAGCAGCTTTCCGTTTCCCGTTATGATGATTTCCGGAAAGCCCTGATGACCGCTTGCGGCACGGATTTCCAAGGACGAAAAACAAACCATGAACAACATGAACGCAAAAGCAATGAAAATCTTTTTCATAACTACCTCCAACAATATATTAGCGGACGGAGGTATTTTTCCGTTAAAGAAAAAATGCGGAAAAATCCGCATTAAGCCATGAAGTTTTCTATGTCTTCGATTTCTTTGATGATGTCGGCGCTCAGATTCAGAGCCCCGTCTTCGGTAATCAGAACATCGTCCTCGATCCTGACGCCGATGCCCTCCTCTTCAATGTAGAGGCCGGGTTCGACCGTGAGCACCATACCTGGCTTGAAGGTTTCCTCATAAGCCCCGGGATCATGGGTGTCGAGGCCGATGAAATGACCGATGCTGTGCCAATAGTATTTATGCAATTCGCTCCTGTCTTTGATCAGGCCGAGACGCACCGCGCTTTCCGTAAGCAATTCCCTAGCATATTCGTTGAATTCCTTCCAGGTGATGCCGGGTTTCAGGTAAGCGATGCATTTTTTGTTTACGTCCAAAACCTCCTGGTAGACCTCCCGCGCCCTGGGCGTGAATTTCCCGCCCACGGGAATCGTCCGCGAGATGTCGCTTACATAGAAATCGGTCCGCGCGCCCAAATCGAAGAGCACCAATTCGTCCGCCTCCATGATTTCGTTGTTTTTCACATAGTGGAGAATGGCGGCATTTTTTCCGGATGCACAGATGGTTTTGAACGCATGGGTTTTCTGACCGTGCATTTTGATATGTTGATCGAAATAGGCTTCGAGTTGGTATTCGTACATGCCCGGCCGGGCCGCTTTCATCATCGCTTCCAAGCCGCCCTTCGTCGTTTCGATGCTTGCCCTGATCAGTTCGATCTCTTCGGGAGCTTTGATTGTTCTGAGGGCAACGACGATGTCATAGGCATTCCTGATGGCAATATCCGGATAGTCATGCCTGAATTTCCTGGAAAAGAGGATTTCCTTGCTTACATGATGTCGACGCCTCTTCAAATCGAGATAGAGAGTTTCGGGTTTTTTTCGATAATTCCTGTGGGCGTTGAAAAGATTGAAGAGAAAATCCTCGAATTCATCCAAGTAGCGGACGTCCTCGATCCCCGAAATCTCCTTGGCCTCAGCTTTTTCCAGTTTCTTTCCCACCCATCTGCTGAGAACGGGGTCATTCTTTTCGATGAAAAGCACGGTTTCCGGCTCTTCCCGTTTCACAAGCGCAAGGATTACGTTTTCCTGATTGATGCCCGTCAGATAATAGAAATTCTTGTTCACTTCGAATTCAAAATCCTCATCCGCGGACTTGGGGTAGGTCTGCCCGGAGAAAAACAATGAAAGCGAATGGTTTTCGATTTTTTCAAAATACTTGTTTCGGTTGCTGATATAGAATGATTTGTCCATATTAACCTGCCTTTTCTATCATGCTTAAGATGACTGATTTCAGTTCCTCCACTTTTTCCTCAGCCGCATCCCTGTCCTCGGAAACTGCGGAAAAATAGATTTTCAGTTTCGGTTCCGTTCCGCTCGGACGGAGCACCACCCAGGCATCGTCTTCCAGAAAAAATTTGATCACATCGGAGGCGGGGAGCGTGAGAACTGATGTCACTTCCCCTTCGCGGCGGACGCGTTCCAGATAATCCTCAGTCGCAATCAGTTTGGAGCTTCCGATATGAGTGAAGCGGTTGCTTCGAAAATATTCCATGATCGCTTCTATCCTTTCCGCGCCCTCTCTGCCCGCAAACTGAAGATTGACGATTCCATCCTCGTGGTAACCGTATTCGCGGTAGATGTCCTCCAGAACGTCGAGCAAGTTTTTACCTCGGAGTTTATAGAAATTCGCCGCTTCGCAGCACAGAACCAGGGCCTGCAGAGAATCCTTGTCGCGGACAAAGGGTTTAATCACATATCCGAAGGATTCTTCATACCCGAAGAAGAATTCCTTGTCAGTGGCTTCCAAAAGCCTGGCCTGCTCGCCGATGTACCGGAACCCGGTGAGCGTGGAGACGACCTCAAGGCTGGCCGCGCGGGCAATTTTTTCACCAAGGTCGGATGTGACGATGGTTTTGAAGACGACAGAACTTTTCTTCGGCTTTTTCTCGTTAATCAGATAATGCAACAAAAGCGCTCCCGTTTGGTTTCCGGAAAGCAGCACATAGTTCTTGCCGTCAAAAACCGCCATGCCGATCCGGTCCGCATCGGGATCCGTCGCAAGCAGGATGTCCGCGCCGTATTTTTTTCCGTATGCGATCGCCAAAGCAAAAGCGTCGGGGTCTTCCGGATTTGGGTAATTCACGGTTCGGAAATCCGGATCCGGCACCATCTGCTCCTCAACGACCCGGTAATCATAACCTAAATCTTTCAGGAGCCTTTCGCCGTGATGCGCCGCCGTTCCGTGCAGGGGCGTGAACACAACCAAAAAGCCATCCTTTTTCAAATGCGGATTGACGGCAACCTTCCGCACTTCGGAAAGATAGATTTCGTCGAAATCATCGCCGATGATGTTGATGTAACCTTTTTCCAGCAATTCCTGAAAATTCCCCGTGGGGATAGTAAAAGCGTCGGGAGCCTGTTCCAACTCTTCCAAAACCTCATCGAGCAGTTCCGGAACCAATTGGCAGCCGTATTCATCGTAGACTTTATAGCCATTGAAATTGGGCGGGTTGTGGCTCGCGGTGATGATGATTCCGCCCTGAGCCCGAAGATGGCGCACCGCAAAAGATAGTTCCGGCGTCGGCGTGATTTTGGAAAACAAGTACACCTTGATTTTCATCTCTCCGAGAACCTTGGCGCACTCTTCCGCAAACTCCTTCGACTTGTGACGCGAATCATAGGCGATGACGACGGATGGCTTTGTATATTTATTCAACAGGTATTTTCCATACCCGTAATTTGCTCTCCTTAAGGTGTAGATGTTCATGCGGTTGGTTCCGGGACCGATAATGCCGCGCATGCCCGCGGTCCCGAATTCCAAATCCTTATAAAAGGCTTCCTGCAATTCTTCTTCGCTGAGTTGATTCAGTTCTTCTTTCAGTTCTGGGTCTAAATCTGCGTATTCTTGCCACTTTCTTAATGTATCCATATATCCTCCGCATTCTAGAAATGTAAATCAATCGTGATGATCGGATTTAAACTGTCGTCGCGCTCTTTCAGCCTTTTGCTGATTTCTACCCTCAGCTCATTCTCCCCCATCTGAAGCCCGCTGGGCATGACGACGTCGAAAAATAGCTTTGTTTCCCCTTCTTCTTTGGAAATCCGAAAGTCATGGTAATCAAGCCTTTCGTCAATGGTTTTCAAAACCTCTTCGGTGAGTTGCCGATAGCGTTCGGTTTCCTTGTCGGTGTCGACCGGATCCAGGTGGAGCAGCAAATCTAAGCCGTGCCTTTCCAAAAAATCCCGCTCGATTTGATCGAGCAGATAATGGCTTTCCCGGACATCGACGGCAGCATCCACTTCCGCATGCGCGGTGACATAGGCCTTTTTCGGACCGTAACTGTGGATGATGATGTCGTGGACCCCCAGTATTCCGGAATAGGACTGAATTTCCTCCCGCACCCTTTCCACAAATTCCGACTGCGGGGCTTCGCCAATGAGCGCGGACGCCATTTGCTTTATCAATTTTGCGCTTCCGAAAATGATCAATGCCGACACGAGAAGCCCGACATATCCATCGATGTTCACTCCGAAGAAGCGAAACACAAGACAGGCTGAGAGAACGGCTGCCGTTTGCAGGCAGTCGTTCCTGCTGTCCGCGGCTGCCGCGAACAGCGTTCTTGATTTTATCAACTTTCCGTTCGCACGGTAAAAAAAGCTCTGCCAGAGTTTGACCAAAATCGCCGCCCCCAACATGATGAGCGTGAACAAGTCGACGTTCAAATCCGTAGGATGGATGATTTTTTCCACCGAAGATTTTAAAAGCGCTCCCCCGACGGCTATGATGGCCAGTGTCAAAATCAATCCCGTCACATATTCAAGCCGTTGATGACCGTGGGGATGGTCTTTGTCGGCGGGTCGGCTCGACATTTTAAAACCGATCAAGGTAATCAGCGAGGTCCCGGCATCGGATAGATTGTTGATGCCGTCCGCAAGCACAGCAATGCTGCCGATCAAAATTCCGAATACAATCTTCGCTCCGGAAAGCAACAAATTGCTTACGATGCCGACCGCCCCTGACAAAATCCCGTAAGCGGCGCGGACTTTCGGGTCCTCAAAATCCCGATGGTTCTTGATGAAAATTTTTGCAAGTAATTTTCCCATAATATGCTGTTGTTATTCCAATGTATTTATTTTACTCTTTTTTTATTATTTTCGCAAGCCCATCGATTATTATTCTGCTTTTTCGCCCGGAAAAACCTCTTCGATTCTCGCTTCCACAAACCGCACCGCTGTTTTCAGAAAATTTCCCAAATCCGCAACGAAAGCATTGAGTTTTTCTTCAAATTCTTCTTTTTGTTTCCGGAAACCGTTCTGGCTTCCCAGTTCCTTGAGCAGCCTATCCGCTTCTTCCGCGCTGATTTCTCCTGCTTCCAGTTTCTTCAAAATCCTGATTCTATCCATCGTTTTACCCCCCCATATCATTATATACGGAAAAAGGGGGTTTAGAAATGAAAAAAACTTTAAACCGAAGTTTAAAGTCTTTTTCGCTTTTTATTTTTCCAAATACTCGACTATGTCGCCGACCGTTCTGATGCCCTGCGCGGCTTCATCGCTCACTTGGATGTCGAATTCCTCTTCGATGGCCATAATCAGTTCGACGGCGTCCAAGGAATCAGCGCCCAAATCTTCCGCAAGCCGGGATTCGAGCTTGATGTCTTCCTCTTTCAGATTCAATTCTTTTGCGATTATTTTTTTAACTTTTTCAAATACCATAATCCATTCCTCCTAAGATTTCTTTAATTATATACAAAAATTTAAAAATTGTCAACTTGCTTAAAAAGCCTCTCCGGAACGACGAATTTCAAGAGTTTCGGAAGAACCTCGATTTTGATCCGATCGTCCTTGGAGATTTCTCCGTCATAGCAGCAATTGATGGGCATTGCCGCCTCTATTTCCACAAGCCGCCCGCGTTTGAAGGAGATGTATTTCTGCAACTCGGGAAGATCCAGATGCTTTCCGTCCTTGAACTTTTTCACGAATTTCAAAAACTTGATCCGGGATATTTTCTTGACGACGACTACATCCATCAGCCCGTCATCAGTTCGCGCGCGGGGTGCGCAATAAAACCCGCCGCCGTAGCAGATTCCGTTCGCCGCCGCGCAAAGCGACGCTTCCCCGGAGAAAAACTCCTCGCCGTCAATCAGAATCCTCAGTTTCTTCGTATACTTCGAAAAGAAACTGACGATGAGCCCAAGAATGTACGCCCCCTTGCCCGTGACCAGGGGAAGGCGTTTGTATTTGAACATCCTTTCGCAGACATCGGCATCGAGGCCCAGGTTGAAAATGTTGATCAAATAGCGGTCGTTGAAACGCAGGACGTCGATGTCGACGGGAACACCCCTAATCAAATCCGGCAGACTCCGAAAATCCTGGATTTTCCCGAAGTTCTTTACGAAATCATTACCGGAGCCAACCGGAAAACAGGTAATCTCCGTCTTTGAGAAACCGACCGCGCCGTTGGCGACCTCGTTCAAAGTTCCGTCACCTCCGCAGCTGTAAAAACGCTTCTCTTCGTCCCCATGCTCCCGGCAATAATTGCTCACGAAATCACGTGCCGCCAAGGGCCCCTCCGTCACATAAAAAACGACCTCTTCCTCAGGCAGTTCCTGCCGCACGATTTCCTTTACCTTTTCTGTTTGGTCCCGTTTCCCGGCTTTCGGATTGATGATGAAAATGTGTTTCATAAACCCTCTCTTATATGCTCATGATGAGATTTTTTGTGTGGGTATAAAAATCAAAATTCAACATTTCCACAATTTTCAACGGAAAGCTCCCGAGCAGCCGATCGAGCGCCACATACATCAATCTGACTGCGTCCGCATGCCTTTCCAGATTCAAAAACGTAGCGATCTCCCTGACCGTTTTTCGGGATTCATAATCCGCTTTCTTAAGCAAATTTTTCATCCCCATTTTTGCGTTTTCCGCGTCATAACCGATCCGGAAGAGGGTTCCGAAAAGGTCAAAGAGCGCCGTCGCAAGCGAAAAAGCATGAATGTCATCGCTCCGTTTGGCGGCGACATGGTATTCCTTCGCGCGCAGGGAAAAGGCATCGAGGAGTTCCTTGATTTCCGCCGCAGCTAAGTTTAAAGGGATTTTTTCATATTCCGCAAGCTTCTTCTTCGGATCGTAGATCGTATAATAATCCCCCGTTTGAATGAAGTTTTGGTCATTGGCCGCATAGAGATTGAGGCGATGACCGTTTTCATAAACGCAGAGCAGAACAGGATAGGTGCGGAATTCGTATTTATGGAACAATACCGGCTGGTACTCTTCCGCATACCTCAATCTTTCATCCAGGAAACGGTCGTAGTTTTTTAAAGCAACCAAAACCAACAAATCCACGTCCGAAAACTGGTCGTGCTCCTGGCGGGCGATTTCCCCCAAAAGATAAATTGCTTCACATTTTTCTTCGGAAATGATCTTCTCCGACACCGCTTCTACAATCTTATACTGTTCCAATCATACCACCTCATTTATTATACAATAAAATTCTCCATAAGCCAAGAAAACGGAACCAAAAAGGTTCCGTTCTTTTCATTCTTTATGCGGGGGTATCATTGACAATTCGATTCGGCCTTTTTGGGGTTCGACCGAAACGACCCAAACCTTGACGATTTCGCCCACGCTCACGACATTGAGCGGATGGTTGATGTAATCCTCGCTCATGCGCGAAAGATGGACCAAGCCGTCTTCCTTGACGCCGCAGTCGACGAAAGCCCCGAAGTCGACGACGTTTCTGACCGTGCCCTGGAGCTCCATTCCCGGTTTCAGGTCCTCGAGTTTCAGAACGTCGCTTCTCAGAAGGGGTTTATCAAAGTCGTCACGGGGATCGCGGAGGGGCGCGACGAAGGCGTCGAGGATGTCATTGAAAGTGTATTCCCCGACATCGAGTCCTTCGCGGAGCTGCTTGCGGTCGGCTTTCTTGACCGCTTCCACAAGTTCCTCGCTGCCGATGTCTTCTTTGGTGAAGCCAAGCCTTTCCAAAATCTTCTCCGCAACCTCATAGCTTTCCGGATGGATGCCCGTCATGTCGAGTTTCTCGTCCCCGTCGGGTATCCTGAGGAAACCATAAGCCTGTTCCAAGGTTTTGGGCCCGATGCCCTTGATGTTCTTCAGATCCTCGCGGTTCTTGAAGCTTCCGTGCTCGTTCCTGTATTCGACAATCAGTTTCGCGCTGCGGGCATTCAGGCCGGAAACCCGCTGCAAAAGCGGCACGGAGGCGCTGTTGAGATTGACGCCAACCTTGTTCACGGCGCTCATGACGACGAAATCGAGGGATTCGCTCAACTTCGATTGGGAGACGTCATATTGGTATTGGCCGACGCCGATCGATTTCGGATCGATTTTCACCAACTCAGCAAGCGGATCCTGGAGCCTTCTTGCAATCGAGACTGCCGATCTTTCCTCAACCTGGAAATCGGGGAATTCTTCGCGCGCAAGCTCGCTGGCGGAATAGACAGAAGCCCCGGCTTCGTTCACGATAACGTATTTCACGTCCTTGTCCGTGAGTTTCAATGTTTCCGCAACGAATGCTTCCGTTTCCCTGCTCGCGGTTCCGTTCCCGATGGCAATCACTTCCACGCCGTATTTGTCGATCAAGCGTAGAACCGTCTCTGCGCTCCTGTCCACGTCTTCTTCTTTGACTTCCGCGCCCTTACGCGTCTGATTCGGGAAAATCACGCCCTTGTCCAGAACCTTCCCGGTCTCATCCACGACAGCGAGCTTGCAGCCGGTTCTGTAGGCCGGGTCGATTCCGAGCGCGGTTTTCCCCTTCAAAGGCGGAGTCAAAAGATAGTTTCTCAGATTTTCCATGAAGACCTGGATTGCCTGGTCCTCTGCCTTTTCCTTCAGTTCGGCGCGGATTTCCCTTTCCACGGAGGGCTTGATCAAACGTTTATAGGCGTCTTCAATCGCCTCCATGACATAGGGAGCGGTGATTGACTCATTGTCCTTGATGACGCGCCGGTTCAAAAAGCGGAGCACGCGCTCGACGTCTTCTTCGATTCCCACCTTGAGCACTTTTTCCGCTTCCCCGCGGTTGAGCGCGAGCACGCGATGGTGTTTGATCGCGCCCACGGGTTCGCAATAATCATAGTACATCTCATAAACCCGTTTTTCGTCGAGTTTCTCGTCGCGGACGGTCGAAACGATGTTCGCATCTCTTTCAAACAAACCCCTGATCCATTTCCGGTAACGGGGATTGTCGGAAACGATCTCGGCAATGATGTCCTTCGCTCCCTGCAAAGCTTCCGTTTCGTCCTTCACGACCAGGCCCTCTTTTTCCAGTTCCTCGGTGACCTCAGCCGTGACATATTTTCTCGCTTCTTCGAGAACATCCCCTTCTTTCGGAAATGAAAGCAGGTAATCCGCAAGCGGCTCCAAACCCTTTCGCTTCGCTTCCGTCGCCCGCGTTTTTCTCTTTTCTTTGTAGGGACGGTAAATGTCTTCCACTTCCGCAAGCTTCGTTGCGTTGATGATGTCCCTTTTTATCTCTTCGGTCAGTTTGCCTTTTTCTTCGATCAGGCGCATGACCGCTTCTTTCCTTTCCGCAAGCTTCTGCCCGTAATCCCATTCCTGGTAAATGGCGCGGATTTGCTCTTCGTCAAGTCCGCCGGTTGCCTCTTTCCGATAACGGGCGATGAAAGGCACGGTTCCCCCTTCCTCGATCAATTTCAGAACCGCCTTGATTTGTGCGATTTTCACATTCTGTTCATCCGAAATCTTTTTCAACAATTGCTCGTTGATGTAATTGTTTTCTACCATTTTAATCCTCCGTTACAACTAATTATGTCTTGGAACCGAGCCGCTCTTTGAGCAGGCTGTGCAGCCGATACAAAACCCAAAGACAGGTTTTCCTGCGTATCTGTTCCCGATTGCCTTTGAATGTTTTCGCTTCCGAAAACGCATCGTCCTCAATCCCGATGGCATAATGGACGAGCCCCACGGGCTTTTCTGGGGTCCCGCCCCCGGGTCCGGCAATGCCGCTCACCGCGATCCGGACCTCCGCTCCGTTCAGCCGACGAAGCCCCGCAATCATTTCCAAAACGATTGCTTCCGAAACGGCGCCGTATTCGGCGAGGGTCCCTTCCCGGACGCCGAGATATTTCATTTTCGCTCCGTCCGAGTAGGTCACGAAACCCTCCTCAAAAACAGCTGATGCGCCGGGCACGTTCACCAACATGGAAGCGAGCATGCCACCCGTGCAGCTTTCCGCAACGCTCACCCGCAAGCCCCCCGCCTTCAGCAAAGCAACGACGGCTCCCTCGATGCTTTCGCCCTCCTCGCTGATGATGTAGTCCCTCATCAACTCTCTGAATTCCGAAAGCGCCTCCCGATGGGCCCTTGCATCCTTGCTTCTGAGCACAAAACGGATCTGCCCTTCTTCGGGATAGCTCGCAAAATTCACTTCTGGATGGGAGCGGTAGAGCCCGCCCAGGTATTCCTCAAACTCCGATTCGCCCTTTCCCATGGCGATGAATTCATTCACGAATTCATCCTCGCCTGATAGTTTCCTCAAAAAGGGCAGGACTTGCGCCCTAAACATCGCTTCCATTTCCCGAAAGGGGCCGACGAGGAAAATGTATGTTTTTCCTCCCTGCTCCACAATCGCCCCCGGTGCCGTTCCCAGTTTGTTTTCCAAAAGCAGGGCTTCCTTCGGGAAATAGAGCTGGCGCAGGTTCGTGTCCGNNAAAACTTCCCCCGAAATGGGCTTCCAGCTTCCCCATATGCTCCTTCCTGAGTTCCGTTTCCAGCCCCAGAAACCCGAAAACGGCCTCCTTGGTGATGTCGTCATGGGTCGGGCCGAGCCCGCCGGTCGTGATCAGAATTTCCGAATCATCCTTTCGGAATGCTTCCAGAATCTTCCCGATCATTTCCGGGTCATCCCCGACGACCGCGCATTTAACAGGCAGAATGCCCAGTTTCGTAAGCTCCCGCCCAAGAAAGGCGGCGTTTTTGTTTTCGATTCTTCCGCGGAGCACTTCGTCCCCGATGTTCAAAATCCAAGCTTTCATGGCCCACCTAGACATTGAAGCGGAAGAAAACGATGTCCCCGTCCTGCATGGCATAATCCCGCCCTTCGGAGCGCATCTTCCCCGCCTCCTTCGCTTTCTGCAAATTCCCGTATTTTTGAAAATCCGCAAAGGCAGTGACTTCCGCGCGGATGAAACCCCGTTCGAAATCCGAATGGATGAGCCCCGCGCATTCGGGCGCCTTCATCCCCCTCCGGAAGGTCCATGCCCGGACTTCCTTCTCATTGTGGGTGAAGAAGGTCGCGAGGCCGAGAAGATCGTAAGCCGCTTTCGTGAGTTTATCCAAGCCGCTTTCGGCAAGGCCCAATTCACCGAGAAAGAGTTCCCGGGATTCCTCGTCCAACTCCGCCAGCTCGGATTCGATTTTTCCGGAAATGACGACGACCCTGCTTCCCTCAGCTTCCGCATGGCGCCTGACCGCCTCAACATGCCTGTTTCCGCCAAGCTCCTCCTCGGAGACATTGCAGACATAAATCATCGGTTTAAGGGTCAAGAAATTATAATGCCTAACCCGCAAAACCTCTTCCGGAAAGAGCCCGAAGTTGCGGTTGCCTTCCTGAAGTTTCTCCTTGATTTTCAGCAGAACTCTGTATTCCGCTTCCAGATCCGGCTCCACTTTCAGGATTGCCTTTTTCTCAATCCTCGGAAGTCTCCGATTGATTATTTCCAAATCCGCAAGCATCAATTCCAGATTGACGATCTCGATGTCGGCGACGGGATCGACCATCCCCGAAACATGAACGATGTCGGGATCTTCAAAACATCTCACCACATGGCAGATGCAGTCGACCTCGCGGATGTGGGCAAGGAATTGATTGCCTAAGCCTTCCCCCCGCGAAGCTCCCTTGACGAGCCCGGCGATGTCCGTAAAAGAAAAAGAGGCGCGGATTATGTTATCCTGTTTAACCGCTTCCGCTAACCGCTCCAATCTTTCATCGCGGACCTCGACGAGGCCGACATTCGGTTCGATCGTCGCAAAGGGATAATTGGCAACGAGGGCGCACGCTTTCGTCACGGCATTAAACAGAGTCGATTTTCCGACATTCGGAAGGCCGACGATTCCTGCGGTCAGACCCATACTTACTCCTTTCAAAGCATCCCCTTAATTATCTTATTTTATCATAAATGCTGTTTTTTTTCCAGAGTTTTTTCGTATGTTTAAAAAACTTCCGCAAACACTATAAACGGAGGTATGTTTATGTACGGAAATCAAAGCGTCAATGAAATTTATGAAGCTTATCTGAAAGCGAGAAACAGCGTCGGCATCGTCAATCTGAGCCATCTGGGTAAATTCCTCGTCTCCGGTCCTTCTTCCTTGGAGATCATCAACCATTGCTCGACCCAAAACAATGAAAAAAGCACGGGCTACTTTACCGTCTTCATGAGGGGAAAAAGATACATAGCGGAAGTGTTGGTCCTCCGCCTGAGCCACTACCGTTATCTCGTCATCGGCGAAGAAAAAGAGAAAATCATGAAACACTTAAAACGGGCGCGCCGGAAATTCCGCTCCTCGGTCATCAGCGACTGCACGCAGGAATATGCTTTCTTTACTTTCCATGGGAACCAGGCCAAAGAATTCTTCCGCGATCTCGATTACCGCTATCTCTACCGGGCAAAAAGGCAAAACTACGCTTATTTCCAACTGCTCGCGCCAAAAAAACACGAAAACTCAGTCATGGAGCATTTCCGCTCCTTGAACTTCAAACCAATTTCCCTTGAAGTAGAAAAAATCTTTTTATATAATAATAATGTCATCCTAAACATCGAAAGGATTCCGAAAGCCTATCGTCTGAGCGTCATCAACGCCCTTTACCCCCTCTCCAACAATGCCAGAATCAAGGACATAAAAATCCGAAAATACGAACTCGAGAAAAACTATCTCGTCTCCAACCGCGACAAAATTTACAACCCCCGCGGTAAAATCATCGGCATCATCCATTGTTCCTACAGGCTTCCGAACAAAAAGAATCCCTTCATCATCGCCTTTTTAAAAAAACCCGCCCAAAGCGTCCCCCTGGTCAGGGTTGGCAAGAACGAAAGCCTGATTAAACCGATCTTCAATTATTAGGAGGAAGAATGCATCGCGAGCTCCTGATCATATCCGAATACGATCCGCAGGACATATTTCAGGGCCTGGACCATCTTTGGTTGCTTCCGCCCCGGCGCCTGCTCAACAAGAACACCGCCGTGCCGGATATAGCGTTCGATTATCTCATTTTTTCCGCTTTGGAAACCTTGGGCGAAGTCGAGGTCCTGACGGACGGAGGGCTCGTCGTCACCAATTATTTCTTCCAAACCAGCCGCGAAAACTTCTTTTGTGTGGGACCGCTCAACGGCAGCAAAATGAGCATTGAAAAACAATACGAAAGGATCAAAGAATATCTAAGGAACCCAATCTGATTGGGTTTTTTTTCTACAATTAGGAAGTTTTTTTCGGGAGAAAATAATTCCGGAAGTGAGAAAATGCGTAAGCTGTTGAAACTGATAAAATATCTTTTTATTTTCACGGTTTTGCTTGTGATTATTCTTGCTGGCGGCTTCATTTATTATTCGAGCCGCTTGGATTATAAAATACCGAAAATTGTGAATGTGGAAGTGTATGACAGGAACGGTGAGAAATTCCTCACTTTAAACAATGCTTCCAAGCAGAACTATGTCCGCCTGGAAGACATCGACCAGGACATCATCGACGCTTTTCTTTCCATTGAGGACAAGAAATTCTATTCCCATAAAGGCATCGACCTGCTCCGCATCGGCGGCGCGCTCCTTGCCAACCTGACCAATAAAGAAATAACCCAGGGCGGATCCACGATCACCCAGCAATACGCCCGGAATCTCTTTCTTTCCAGCTCAAAAAACATCAAAAGAAAAATCGAAGAAATCATGATCGCCATCAATCTCGAGGCGAAATACACCAAGGACGAAATTCTCGAAGGCTACTTGAACTCGATTTATTTCGACCACGGCATTTACGGGATTGAGGATGCCTGCCGCTTCTACTTCAACAAACCCGCAAAGGACGTGACGCTGGCGGAAGCGGCGACACTCGCGGCTATTCCCAAAGGTCCCGTCCATTATTCCCCCATCAACAATCCCGAAAACAACCAGAAGCGCCGGTTCTTGATTCTGGACGAAATGTATGAGGACGGGAAAATCACGGAACTCGAAAACTATTCCGCAAAACAAAAAACTCTTGAATTTTACGGCAAACTCGACCGCATTGAAGATGAAAATGCCCCTTATTACCAGGACCTCGTCATGAAAGAGTTGGAAAAACTAAAAATCTTTGACCACTATGACAATGTCAAGGTCTACACGGGGCTGGATCTCAATTTCAACAGAATCGCCCTCGAAGCAATCAACGACCACTTCCCCGCAGGTTCCGAATTGGAAATCGCGCTCTATGCCTTGGATCCGCAAACTGGGGCGGTCCTGGGCTGCATCGGCGGCCGCGATTACAACTCGTCTGCTTACAACAGAGCAACCATGGCGCTCCGCCAACCCGGTTCCGCCATCAAACCTTTCCTCTATTATGCCGCTTTGGAGCACGGTTTTTCGCCGGCGACGACCTTCAAAAGCACGAAAACAAATTTCTACGTCAACGGGCAAGTCTACGCCCCGACCAATTTCAACGACATCTATCCGGAGCGGGACGTGTCCATGGCCTATGCGATTGCGGTTTCCGACAATATCTATGCCATAAAAACACATCTCTTCCTCGGAACCGAAGTCATGGTCAAAACCTTAAAAGATTTCGGTTTCACGACCCCGATCAACGACAATGTCTCCCTCGCCCTGGGCACGAGCGAAGTCTACCTGAGCGAACTTGTACAGGGTTATGCCCGCTTCGCCAGCCTCGGCAAGGAAGTGAAACCAGCATACATCACAAAAATAGTTGATTCGAAGGGCAAGGTTATCTACGAAAACAAAAATGATTTCAAACAAAAATACAGCAAGGAAAGCACCTTCATTCTCTCCGAAACCATGACTAATGTTTTCGACAACCGTCTCGCGATCAACATCTCCACGACCGGCGCGCAAATCGCCAACAAGCTCACCAGGAAATATGCCGGAAAAAGCGGAACGACCAACACCGACAACTGGATGATCGGTTACAACGCGGACATCGTGCTCGGCGTCTGGACCGGTTATGACAAGAAAAAATTCATCGAAAATTCAGAGGTCCGCTTCATCAAATACATCTGGGCAGATATCATGGAAAACTATCTCAAGGGAAGGGGCGAATGCTGGTATGAGGTGCCGGAAAACGTCATCAGCATCAAAATCAATCCGACGACAGGCCTCATCGCCAAGAAAAACGAATATCGCAAGGACTTGTATTTCAAAGCCGACAATCTTCCCTGGTACATTTTTGGATAAAAAAGGATCTCCGATCCTCATCTGAAAAGTTTCATATTATTAAAAGGTGAAAAATATCTTGACTCCAAACAAGAAAAAGCCAAGACTCAGATATTGTTATGATTACCTTGGCTTTTTTTGTAGTATTTTAGCATGTATAAAAATGATTAGTCAACATCAAAGGTATAATAGTATCCAATATCTCTCCAGTTGCTTCAAGAGTGCTTACCTCAAGCAATACCCGTCAAGGAAATATTCCGTAATGATCCCGTTTGCTTCTTTTCAGTTCTGATTCCTTGGTCATTGTATTTGTAAGTGATGTCGTCATCGCGGAGGCCGACCAAGTTTCTTCCTTCCCAGGTGAAATTTTCAATCAAACCCCGGAAATCGGAGATGCTTATATTGAATGATTATCCGCATTGATGAACCGTCCTGTTCGCGCACATTATCGATGAAACCTTAATAGTAATTGTATTAATATTATAATCTTTCAATTTCTTTTTTCCGATAATACTTAATTGTCTTTAAAGTAGACTTATTGTATTTCAATGTTAGGTAGTGTAAAGTTTTAGTGGGTAAATACAGCATTAGTAAGGATCAGCTATAATTAAGCGCGATTAATTTTTAAAACTTTCTTAGCTGTAAATCCATTTTGGCGAAGCCATGTTTTGAATGTATTCTTTCAAATTTGTGTTATTAGAATCCCTTACCTGCAATCTGACATTGTAATCATAAATCTTCTTGTATTTCATGTTTACAGGAAGCCTTCTGGGTTTCTTTTCTTCCCGGATTGGCTTCCTCCATTCAATAATGTCTTCAATGGTCAATTCATGACCGTTTGCTTTAAGCACTCTCAGCTGCACCAAGTTCTCCAATGCTTTTCTGCTGAATCCTTTGGGTCTTGATGTGAGTCTGCTTGCCAACACATGGGATACATGACCTTCCATGCTGCATGAGGCCTCATATTTCGGATGAAGTTGGTTTTTGATGTATCTGAAATTATTGCGGATGTATCTTACATGTGAGCGGAATTTGTCTGGATCTAATTTGTGTTTTGGGTGTTTTTCGTAAAAGTAAAAATTATTTTTGCACGCTAGGGAATCCCATTACTAAAATAAGCGGCTACATCCCAGGGCTATTTAATTCTAAACTCACAAAACAGCAAATACATTAAGCTTAATTCTTCTTATCTTTGTTTTGTCGAGGATTATACCAAGCGCTTCGGCATCAAACGCCATTGTAAAATCGGTATTGACTACGATTTTGATTTGAAGCGTTCTTCCTTTGAGATGAGTTGTCACATCAACGCTTTCAATGCCTTGGGAGGAATCGACGCGTACGAAGACCATCATCTTCTCTTCAAAAAAATCCTGATTATTGATCCTTTGCAAATCTTCCTCATAAAGGAATATTTTTTTACCAAGCAAGGCTTTGAAATCATCATAATTGTCTGCGAAATAATAATGTTTGTTTTTCTCTGTCCAATGCTCTTCCGGAGCTAGTCCGGCTAAATAGATGATTTCATTTTCAATCGGTTTTGCAGAACAACCAGATAAAATCAACACAGATATGGCGAAAATTAATGCAGCGATGATTTTTTTGTACATTATACAACACCCCTTGCCATAATTATACATTTTTTTTCAATGAAGCAAGGGTTTTTTATATAAATCCGGAATTTCTTCAGCAGGTTTTTCGCCTTTATGAATGATGAATAACAATTTCCCGAGTATTCTCGAACGATGGACTAAGCCGATGTAATTGCTGTCAAAAGAGTTGTGGGCATCTCCTTTAATGTAATAATAATCTTCTTTTATCCTACCTTCTTCAATTCCTTTTATAATGCCAAAATATGCCCCTTCCCAATACCAAAGCTTTCTTCCGTTAATGAGGATGTAATTACCCTCAAAGCGCACCTCATCACCGGGGACACCTATGATACGCTTAAAATTTATCTGATAATCCAAATCCCAGTTCTCCGGATATTTGACTGCCACAACATCATTTCTTTCTACTTTGAAGTCCTGTTGCCAGAAAAACAAGATCGCTTTATTATAGTGATTCGGAGCCATCGAATTGCCGTAGCAGATCATGATTATGAAGAGCGTGCCGAACAAAAAGCAAACAAAAGAACTCAAAAAGGAAAGGACATAGAAGATTTTTCTTCGAATTTTGAAGAGCATCAGGATTATTATGAGTATGCAAAAGAAATGGAAAAGCAACTGCATCCATATGAAATTAATCTTTCCGCGAAAAATGATACCCAAAACCGTGAAAACAAAATAGTAGATGAGAAATGCCAGAACCTTCGGTTTCTTTATCATGCGAATCCCCCTCAAAACATGTTGCTTATAAAAAATGCCGCAAAGAGCGGCATGGAATTAACCATATGACCAAGCCACAGCTCCGTAATCGGTATACAAACCCTGCTTTTTCCCATACCTTTTCACTACGATTTTTACCGTGCCGGCAGAACTTGTCTTCACCCTCAACAATTCACCATTGTTGGAGGAAGATCCGGAAAAGCCTATTCTTGTGTCATTTAAATATATGTACAGATCATAATCCGTAATTGTTCTCGTGCTGCCATTTATCTGACAGAACCAGAATAGCGATGCTGTTATTTCGGTGTCTGCCGGAACATTGAATTGCGCAAGTGTCGCGCCAGTGCCAAGCTGAGCTGAATTTTTGCTGGCTTCAAAGAGGGTAAAATTGTTCACACTGGCCAAGAACTTGCCGATGTCAAGCACACCGGCCCCGGCTTTATTTTCATAACCAGCAAAATATTCCTTTTTATGCTTGAGCATGTCGATGTTTGCTGTTGAGGTCAACAATGCTGCCACCGCTTCAGGATATAATTGCAGGATGGGTTTAGCTTCAAAAGCAAGGGCAATGGCTCCGGTGACCACGGGAGCTGCATAACTTGTCCCTGAATAGGGAAGCGTCTTTCCGGTTATGTAATCAAATTGCCCCGGATCAGGTATCCCATACGGTATTTTCATCTCTCCCGGTGCGACTATGTTTGGTTTTGCGATATTGTAGGGAACGCCATAGGTTGTAAAGCTGGATATTTTTGTTCCGGTTATGTTGGTGCTGCCGACCGTGATGAGATTGTTGCTCAGGCCTGGCGCGCCGATATACTGATTCGAATCATTCCCGGAAGCCGCCACCAAGGTTACGAAATTCTCATAAATAAATTTATCAAAAGCCCGATTGATGGGATTTATCATTTGAGGGTTTGTCTGAAAGACGCCATCATAATCATATTCATAATATAGACCGAAGCTTAAATTTATGAGCGAGACGCCATTGTCAACAAACCATTGCAATTGAGTGATGTTGTTGATGCCGACCATGCTTTGTCCGTCGCCAATGGCTGAGGCAGAATAGATTTTGGATTGTTTTGCCAGACCGCCATTCCCGCAGGCAACATTGGCTACATTGGTTCCGTGTATCGATATTGTATCATTGTCTTTCTTGGTGACGGGCCGCCCGATGAATCCTCCGTTGTTCGTTCTGATGGTGCTTCCGTCAAGGATTCCAACCTTAACATTGGCTCCCGTGAAGGGGAGATTTTCTGCGTTGACAGTATTTAAAACATTTTTGAAATCATATTTCGGATCAATGTCTGCGTGGCTCGGATTCGGGGTTCCCCCTCCGGATGAGCCTCCCGGTCCCCCTCCGCAATACATAGAAAGACATTCAAGAACCCTGTCCACGTGATAAACCGAATAAGCTGTGACTGACTTAACCTCATCGTGAGCAAGAACGTCCATAATGTCTTCGCTCAAATCCCAATACGAATCAATCTCATCTTCCATGTAATGAGAAACAAAGGGCGAAGATACTTCCAATTGATCCTCCGAAAAAAAAAAGGGAAAAGAAGCACTGAAATCTTTTCTCAGTTCAGAGTATTCTGCTTTTAATGCCGAACGATATTCAGCCAACTTCACTTCAACATTCTCATCGGAGACATCATGCAAATATGCATTTGTGAGCAAGTCGATATCGATGTTTTCTTCGAGTTCAATGACCAAACTCGTTCCCATGAATTTTAAATCATTTTCGTCAAATTTTTTATCCTGATACTCATCATATATCAACGCCCCGGCATGCCTGAACTTTTCCAGCGATGGATTTTTCTCCTCGCCAACAAAGAGAAGGAAGGAAGCAAGAAGAAATACAATCATCGCCAATGATGAAAGAATTTTTTTCATATTTCTCCCCTATTCTATTATTATATCCTTAAAGTCAATTTTTTCCAATATGATTCCGATTCTTTGGCCGCTGAAATATTGGCCAAAATCAAATGTGGGATGCAAATTTATCACGAGATTCTTCTTCTCCAAATAAGTGGTGGCTTGCAAATCAATCACGCCGATCGAATATCTGAATTCAATAAAGATGAGCATGTTCTTCTCAAAGAATTCTTCATCAAATCTACCGGGATTGTTCAGGACAATCTTATTGTCTGACAACAGTTCAAAATATTCTTCATGGCTTTCTATAAGAATATAATCAACATTATCCTTGGCTTTTGTTGCGATTTTTGAGTCGAAATCTTTGATCTTAAAAACCTCACATTCAATTTCCTTTCTTGAACTACAGCCGAATAAAGCCAATACAAAAGCAATTGCCATTAAGGACAATAAAATCCCTCTCATCACCAATCACCTAACAAACATAACCGACAAAATAATACTTATAACCATTAAAAATAATGTATGAATTTTGTACATTGTTATAGTTATATATAGTTGCTGTTTTTGGCAGATTTGTTGATTCATCATATTCGAGTGTGGCCGTTACCGTCTTGCCGTTGTCGTTGCTTTTCCAAGTGAATTTTCCCGTGTAAAGATGGTTATCCCAGTAAATGGTGAAAGCCGTCCGCTCTTTGTCTTGGTCATAGATCGTGACATATTCATGGCGGGAATCCTGATGCACATACTTTTTCCAACAATCCTTGCCCTCGGGATTGGGAATGATCGTTTCCGGATCCTTGGGCGGGTCTACAGGCACGGGTTTGCCGCCGCCGGAACACGCAGCTAAGAAAACAAACACAAACACCAGCAATGCAAACAAAATCCTTTTCATATTACTCCCCCTTTATTTTTTTTACCTTTCAGGCATTTCATTGATATATTATTCAGAAAAAGCAATATTTCGTTTTTTTGAAACACCGAAAGCCAATCATATTATAACGCTTTTCTAGTGCCGAATTTTGTAGAATTTTGGAAGCAAAACTTTGGGAATAAGCATAAAATTTGATAACAAATATATAATCGAAGACATTTTAATAACAAAAAAAGCATTCGGATCAACCGAATGCCGTTTTTGTTCTAAGGCTTAAAATATTATCTCAATCTCTATGATCTTGCCTTCACGCAAAACCTCAAATTTCAGCTTGGAGCCGGAACCGGCGATCATTTTGTCCAGTTCGGATCTGAGATCCAGAGTTTTCTTCAGCTCCCGGGAATTGGCGGAAAGGATGATGTCTCCTGGTCGGAGGCCTCCCTGCGCCGCTTTGCTTCCGGGAACGACCTCAATCACATAAATTCCGTAAGTCACCCAATCCGGAACCGGGTATTGGGGATCGGGTCTATCCAAAAGATCCCTCACGGTTATGCTGGTGACGCCGAGAACGGCTCGTGTCGGGACCTCTCCCTTCTCGAGATATTCAAGAAGGCCGACGACGATGTGGCTCGGTATCGAAAAGCCCATGTTGTCAATCTCAGTGGAAGCAAATTTCAAGGTATTGATACCGATGATTTCGCCCCTCAGATTGAGAAGGGGGCCGCCGCTGTTTCCGGGGTTGATCGCGGCATCATGCTGGATGTATTCGGGTTCCCAATCGTTGATGCCGTCGCCGTCCGTGTCATCCGGAATGTAGCGTTTCGGATGGGAAACGATGCCGTGCGTCGCGGAAGATGAATATTCGAATCCGGAAGGATTCCCGAGCGCAATGACATGTTCGCCCGATTGCAGATCGCTCACATCCGCAAATCTCAAAGGTCGGAGATAGCGGTCATGCGCAAAGTGGATCACCGCAATGTCGACCTTTTCGTCGTATTGGATGAGTTCGGCGGGAACTTCTTCATCGATGTCATGGAGATATATTTTGACGGCATCGGAGCCGACGATGACGTGCTTGTTGGTGACAAGATAATAATGGTAGAGTTTCACGTCTCCGAAACCCTCCAAATCATCGCGGTCATGAATCATGCTTCCGTCCTGCAACTCAAACAATACTTTATATATGACACCGCTGCCGATTGATTTTTTCGTCAAATGTTTGTTTCCGGCTTGGTCCGAAACATATTGGTAATTCGCGACTCCGAAGACGGAATTCTTCGTCGCCGCGATGACCTGTTTAAAAGCCTCGCTCCAATTATCCAAGTCAATTTCATAATTCCGCACTTCAATTTCCAAACTTGCCTGGGCGCCGCCATGTTGCGAGACCGCGGTGATCGTGGCGTTGCCCGCTCCCACCGTTCTTACAATCCCTTCCTCATCGACGGTTGCCACGCTTTCGTCGCTGGAAGCATAGGTCGCGTCATTGAGCGCCCCCCGGGGTTCGGTCAGAACTCTGAGCCGGACTTCCTCCCCGACTTCCAGTATCTCACGCATTTTCAGAACAATGCTTTCGGGATTGCCGCTCCGCGGAAGGACTTTGAGGCTCACAGTATCGGTGACGGAACCGCTGCTGGCGGTGATGTTCACCGTTCCCGGTTGCTTTCCGAAAACGCGGCCGTTGTTGTCCACGCGGGCAATTTCTTCGTTGTCGGAAGACCAGATGATTTTCGGTTCCGCGTTTTCCGGTTCCAGTTCAAACTCGAGTTTATGGTATTCGTCAACATATATTTCCACGCCTACCTCAAGCCTGATTGAGGTTGCGGAAACGTACTCTTCAAAAACCGTGATGTAAATGTGTCCGGACACGGAGGACGCCGTGGCGGAGATTTTCACTCTGCCTTCTTTCACGCCCGAGACGGTCCCCTCTTGGTTCACTGTCGCGATTTCGGGATCGTTCGATTCCCAGGTGACCGTCTGCGGAGCGTCTTCCGGATAGACGACCGCTTCAAGTTGCAAGGTCTTTCCGACCATCACCGCACGGAGATTGTCCACCGATTTTATCGAAACCGCCGTTGGTTTGACGCTTCCGTTGACCTCTTCGTTCTTGCAGGAAACCAAAAACAGCGAACTGAACAATACCAGGATGACTGCTAATATTCTCCTCATCATAAACTCCAACCTTTCATTTGAATTTTACTTGATCCTGTCCAAAAATTCTTTGACTCGATTCGAAGGAATGGCAAAACCCATGTTTTCATAGATGTTTTCTTTGTCCTTTTCCTTATCCGGGCTCACAAGTTTCAATGTGTTGATGCCGACGACTTCGCCGTTCAAATTTATCAGGGCGCCGCCGCTGTTCCCGCTGTTGATCGCGGCATCATGCTGAATGTAGGCCGCATTTTTTCCCCTCTTGTCTGTGATGTAGCGCAGGGGGCCGGAGACGATTCCGAAAGTCACGCTGCTGTGAAAATCATGCCCGGCCGGATTTCCGATCGCAAGCACAAAACTGCCGATTCGCAGTTTGTCTGAGTCTCCGAAACGGAGGGGCTGGATGTATCCGGAATATTTGAACCTCAAAACCGCCAAGTCGACATCGTCTTCCTTGTCCACGAATTCCGCCCTAATCTCTTCTTTTCCTGGTCCGAGATGGATTTTTACATTCAATTTTTCCATCTCCAATTGGCCGTTTTCGTTCTCCAAAACATGCCTGTTCGTTACCACATGATATACATAGTTTTTCACCTGATCGCTTTCGAGCGTTTCTTCGCAATTGCTTTCGACGGTGCCGTCCCGCATTTCCGCGGCGCATTCATAGACGACCCCGCTTCCGGTATGCTCCAAGACTTCCTGAAGGAAGCTGGTGCGGTATTTGCTGATGCCGACGACAGAATGCCGCGCAAATTCCGAAACCTCGATCACGGCTTCTTCCAACGTCGTGATGCTGATTTCGCCGACATTATAGGTCTTGTTGTAAATTTCGTTTACGGCCACTTGGTTGCAGCCCGAAAGCAATAAAAGCAAGAGCAATGTCAAAAAGAATTTTTTCATAGGCAACCTCAAATCTTAAATAAATTCCGGGCATTTTGATACAGGATGTCTGCAACAACTCCGGCATTCATTCCTTTTATTTCTGCAATCTTCTCAACCACATATTTAACATACGCGGGTTTGTTCAATTTTCCCCGATGGGGTTCGGGAGTGAGATAGGGACCGTCGGTTTCGGTCAAAAGATGTCGCAGGTCGATCGCATTCACGACTTCCTTAAGGACGCGCGCGTTCTTAAAGGTCACGACGCCCCCAATTCCCAAATAATACCCCAGCTTCACAAATTCAACCGCCATTTCCGGGCTGTACGGAAAACAGTGGAGAACGCCGGGGATTTTTTCTTTCAAAACATTGTATGTGTCCTGCGCGGCTTCGCGGCTGTGTACGACAACCGGGAGATTTGCCTTCCGCGCGATGGCGATCTGCTTTTTGAAGAATTCAATCTGTAGATCGCGGTGGGTTTTGTCCCAGTAGTAGTCGAGCCCGATTTCACCCACGGCGACGACCTTTTCCTCCCCAAGCAGGGGCTCAAGCCACCCCAGACTGTCCCCCTTATGGACTTCGGAAGGATGCAATCCGACAGCGGCGTAACAGGCATCGTATTTGTGCGCAAGCTCCACGGCTTTCACGCTACTCTTCCGGTCATAGCCGGAGATGATCATTTTCGAAACGCCAGCTGCCAACGCTTCTTCTATGACTTCATCCAGGATTTCCTGGTATCTTGCGTCGTTCAGGTGAATGTGCGTGTCGACAATCATATTATACACCTTTTCCAAGATAATATATTCATATTATACCACATTCATTGCCCTTATGTGCCATTCTGCAAAATTTTCTGGTAAGCGATTCTTTTATTGTGAACGGTGGTTCTTTTCAGATAAATCACGCCGCATCTTTCATATCCCCATGAAGCCAGCAGATGCTGCATGATCAGGTTTTCCTCCGCCGTGTCGCACCTGAGGTTCCGGATGCCATTTTCCCGCGCCACCTCTTCCGCAAACCCCATCAGTCTTTTTCCGATTCCCCGCCCGCGCGCGGAGACTGCCAGATTGTGAATGGCATAATAGGGTTCGTCGTTCAGCCAGGAACCTTCGAAGATCTCTGCGTAGTTTTCGTCCCTTCCGCTGATCAAAGAAACGATCCCCAAAATTTCTCCCGCTTCCTCATAGACATAGAGAACGCCCCTATCAATATCCCGGACAAAAACTTCCCAGAAAGGGTAGCCGTCCTGCCATTGGAGGGAACCGGAGGTCTTGATGAAGGCACGCGCCGATGCGGCGACATTCTCGATTGCGTCAATGTCAAGATGTGTAGCTTTTCTGATCATAATTCACCTTAATTATATGTATTATAGCATTTTTTTTAAGAAAAAAAAAGGCAAAGCTTGTGCTTTACCTTCCATTGAGCCAAGATTACTTAATGATCTTCGTTACGTGTCCGGCACCGACTGTGCGTCCACCTTCGCGGATCGAGAACTTCGTTCCGACTTCAATCGCGATCGGGTAAATCAAGGAGACTTTGAGAGCGGCGTTGTCGCCGGGCATGACCATTTCCGCGCCTTCGAGAAGTTCGATGACTCCTGTGACGTCAGTTGTGCGGAAATAGAACTGCGGGCGGTAGTTCGAGAAGAACGGAGTGTGGCGTCCGCCTTCTTCTTTGGTGAGAACGTAAACTTGCGCTTCAAAGATCGTATGGGGTGTGACTGTTTTCGGTTTCGCAAGAACTTGTCCGCGTTCGACTTCGTCGCGTGTGATGCCGCGGAGGAGCGTTCCGATGTTGTCTCCCGCTTCAGCCTGATCAAGGAGCTTACGGAACATTTCGACGCCGGTGACAACGGTGGAGAGTGTCGGTCTGATACCTACGATTTCAACGGGGTCTCCGACTTTGACTGTTCCGCGCTCGACTCTTCCGGTGGCGACGGTTCCGCGTCCGGTAATCGTGAAGACGTCTTCAACAGGCATCAGGAAGGGTTTGTCGACTTCGCGAGTCGGTGTCGGGATGTAGGCATCCACCGCTTCCATCAAATCGAGAATCGCTTTTTCAGCATCCGCATCGCCTTCCATGGCTTTCAGAGCCGAACCTCTGATAACGGGAACTTCGTCTCCGGGGAAGTCATATTCACTCAGAAGCTCGCGAACTTCCATTTCGACGAGTTCGAGCAATTCTTCGTCATCGACCATGTCGCATTTGTTTAAGAAGACGACCAGACGGGGAACTCCGACCTGGCGGGCCAAGAGGATGTGCTCGCGAGTCTGAGCCATCGGACCGTCAGTCGCTGCGACGACAAGAATCGCGCCGTCCATCTGCGCGGCGCCGGTGATCATGTTCTTGACATAGTCGGCGTGGCCCGGGCAGTCGACATGGGCGTAGTGACGGTTGGCTGTTTCGTACTCGACGTGGGATGTGTTGATGGTTATTCCGCGCGCTTTTTCTTCCGGAGCGCTGTCAATTTGTTCGTAAGAGAGTACCTGAGAAAGACCTTCTTTAGCCAAAATGCGTGTGATGGCAGATGTCAGAGTGGTTTTTCCATGGTCAACGTGACCGATAGTACCGATATTAACATGGGGTTTTGTACGCTCAAATTTAGCTTTTGCCATTAAAATTTCCTCCTAATACTTTTATATAGATATATTTTATAATAAAATTTTCATTTTTGCAAGCAATAATGCACAAATTATGATGTTTGCTTCTTAATAATCGCTTCCGCAATCTGTTTCGGACATTCCTCATAACGCGTAAACTGCATCGTGTAAACGGCCCGGCCCTGCGTGTTGCTGCGGAGAGCCGTCGCATAGCCGAACATTTCCGACAGGGGCACCAACGCCTTCACAATCTGCACGTTTCCATGGCGGTCCTGTCCCTCAATCCTGCCGCGGCGGCTGGTGAGGTCGGCGATGACATTGCCCAGGTATTCATCGGGGGTCGTGACCTCGACCTGCATAATCGGCTCCAAAAGTACGGGATTGCATTTATGTTTCGTTTCTTTGAAAGCATAGCTTGCTGCGATTTCAAAAGCGATTTGGCTCGAGTCAACCTCATGGTACGAACCGTCGAAGAGAGTCGCTTTCACGTCGATGGTTTCGTACCCGGCAAGATTCCCGGAGAGAAGCGCATTATCCAGACCCTTCTTGACGGCCGGGATGTATTCCTTCGGAACCACGCCGCCGACAATCGCATCCACAAACTCAAAACCCTTGCCGGGGTTCGGCTCAAAACGAATCCATACATCCCCGTATTGGCCGCGCCCGCCGGTCTGGCGGACGAATCTGCCTTGGATTTCGGCGGACTTGGTGATCGTCTCCCGGTATGAAACCTGCGGCTCGCCGACATTGGCTTCGACTTTGAATTCCCGGCGCAATCTGTCGACGATGATTTCCAGATGGAGTTCGCCCATACCGGAAATGATCGTCTGCCCGGTTTCTTTGTTTACATAGGTTTTGAATGTCGGATCTTCTTCCGCCAAGCGCAGGAGCGCGGTCCCCATTTTGTCCTGGTCCTGTTTGGTCTTGGGTTCGATGGCGACGGAAATCACGGGCTCGGGAAAATTCATCGCCTCAAGCACCGCGAAATGCGCCTCGTCGCAGAGGGTGTCCCCCGTGGTCGTTTCCCGCATACCGACTGCGGCGGCGATTTCCCCGGCAAAGACTTCCTTGACTTCGTCGCGGTGGTTGGCATGCATCTTCAGGATGCGGCCGATCCTCTCTTTCTTGCCCTTGTTGGCATTGAGGATGTAGGAACCCGACTTCAAAGAGCCCCTGTATACCCTGAAGAAAGTCAGTTTTCCGACATAGGGATCGGTCATGACTTTGAAGGCAAGGGCAGCAAAGGGACCTTCGTCCTCGGATTTGATGATGACTTCCTCGCCCTTTTTGTTTGTTCCTCTGATGTCGGGAACCTCGGGCGGGCTCGGAAGATAATCGACGACAGCGTCAAGCAAGAGTTTCACGCCCTTGTTTTTGAACGCCGTCCCGCAGAGCACCGGGAAAAACTTCACCGTCAGCGTCGCTTTTCTGATGGCTCTTTTCAAAATTTCCGGCTTGATTTCTTCGCCTTCGAGATAGAGCGTGAGCACTTCGTCATCGAAATCCGCCAGCGCGGAAATGAGTTCTTCCCGCCTTGCCAACGCTTCTTCCCTCATCTCTTCAGGAATCGGGACTTCTTCGAATTCCTCGTGCAGGTCGCCCTCGAAACGGTAAGCCTTCATTTCAACAAGATCAATAATCGCATGAAAATCGGCCTCCGCTCCGATCGGAAGTTGGATCGGTTGCGCATTCGCTCCCAAACGCTTCCTCAGACTCTCGCAGGAAAAATCAAAGTCCGCTCCGGTCTTATCCATTTTATTAACGAAAACAATTCTCGGAACATGATACTCGGTGGCCTGCCGCCAAACCGTTTCCGTTTGCGGTTCGACGCCTGCCTGAGCGTCGAGCACGGCAACGGCCCCGTCAAGTACCCTGAGCGAGCGGCTGACTTCAACAGTAAAGTCCACATGGCCCGGGGTGTCGATGATGTTGATCATACAATCTTTCCAAAAGGCTGTAGTAGCTGCTGAAGTTATCGTTATACCGCGTTCCTGCTCTTGTTCCATCCAGTCCATCGTCGCTGCCCCTTCATGTGTCTCTCCCATTTTATGTATCTTTCCGGTATGAAACAGCACACGTTCGGTAACAGTCGTTTTGCCGGCATCAATGTGAGCCATGATCCCGATGTTGCGGACTTTGCTTAAGGCTTTATCACGTGGCATAACTTAACTCCTGCTTACCATGAATAATGAGCAAATGCCTTGTTCGATTCCGCCATCTTATGTATGTCATCGCGTTTTTTGACTGCGTTTCCGACGCCGTTGGCGGCATCGATAATCTCATTCGCTAATCTTTCTTCCATGGTCTTTTCCTTACGCAGACGAGCATACTGGGTCAGCCAGCGCAAGCAAAGCGTCATTTTCCGGTCGGGTCTGACTTCTACCGGTACCTGATAGTTCGCGCCCCCGATTCTGCGGGCCCTAACTTCAAGCTGGGGAGTGATGTTGGCCAGGGCTTCGTTAAAGACATCGAGTGCCGGACGCCCCGTTTTCTTTTCAACTATTTCAAAGGCATTATATAAAATCTTTTGAGCAAGGCCTTTTTTTCCGTCTTGCATGATGTTGTTTATGAGTTTTGTCACGATCGGCGAACCATAGATCGGGTCGGGCAAAACTTTTCTCTTTGGAACATGTCCTTTCCGTGGCATGTTAATCCTCCTTTCGTATCTTTTGAATTAATCTTCTTTCTTAGCGCCGTATTTGCTGCGGCCTTGTTTGCGGCCTTCGACGCCGGTCGCGTCCTGAGTGCCGCGGATGATGTGGTAGCGCACGCCGGGCAGGTCCTTGACGCGTCCGCCGCGGATCAAAACGACGCTGTGTTCCTGCAATCTATGGCCGATGCCGGGAATGTAGGCTGTCACTTCATATCCGTTGGACAAACGCACGCGCGCGTATTTGCGGATGGCCGAGTTGGGTTTCCTGGGTGTCATCGTGGTAACCCTGGTGCATACGCCCCGCTTCTGCGGAGAATTGACCTTTCTGTAGGTTTTTTTCAGGGTGTTGTAGCTGATCCCAAGATGGGGAGACTTCGTCTTCCGCACCTTCGACCGACGCGACTTTCTTACCAATTGGTTTATTGTAGGCATTCTCGTGTTCTCCTTTCTTCGTTATTACCACAGTTCCGGGTGTTTCAATTATTCCTAAAATTAAGTTTTGGCTTGCCCAAAACTTAATTTCAATTTACGCCATATTATACAATTTTTTGGGGGATTTGTCAAATGGAAAAGCTATTCTTTTTTGCTTTCATTGACATGATAACTTGCATCGACGATTCCCGTGCCTGCGGGTATCAGACCGCCGATGATGATGTTCTCTTTCAGGCCTTCCAAAGTGTCCTTCTTGCCGCGGATTGCGGCCTTCGTCAAGACGCGCGTCGTCTCCTGGAAGCTTGCCGCGGAGAGGAAGGAATCGCTCTTCAGGGAAGCCCTGGTGATGCCGAGGAGCACCGATCTCACAATCGGGACGTCCCGGTCCTTCCCCAGGCAGGTTTGGATGATGTCGTAGAGTTCGCTCTTGGATATCATCGTTCCCGGCAGCAGATCGGTTCCGCCCTCATGCACGATGAAAACCTTCTGCAGCATCTGCTTGATGATGATTTCAATGTGCTTGTCGGCAATCTCAACCCCTTGGGAACGGTAGACCTTCTGGACTTCTTTCAGAATGTACTCTTCGACGCGTTCCACCGTCGAAACTTTCAATAGTTCCTTCGGATGGACCAAACCCTCTGTCAGACGGTCCCCAGCCTGCACAAAGTCCCTCTCTTTCACAAGCAGCGTTTTTCCGCTGTCGGTGAGATAGGTCTTCTCCTCGTTATTGTGTCTGTTGGTGATCTTGATTTCGTAGCGGTTGTCGCGCTCTTCCCTGATTGAAGTGACGACACCGTCAATCTCGGTGATGAGCGCTTTGCCCTTGGGTTCGCGCGCTTCAAAAAGCTCCTGAATCCGGGGCAGACCCTGCGTGATGTCCTCTCCGCCGGCAACACCGCCGGAGTGGAAGGTCCGCATCGTCAGCTGCGTTCCCGGTTCACCGATCGACTGTGCGGCGATGATGCCCACTACCTCGCCCTTTTCGACGATTTCCCCGGTCGAAAGGTCGAAACCGTAGCATTTGACGCAAACGCCGTTATGGCAGTCGCAGGTAAGAAGCGTGCGGATCCAAACTTCCCTGATGCCGCGGTCGATGATGGTCTGCGCGATGTCCTCGGTGATGTAAGTCCCGCGGGCAGCGAGCACTTCTCCCGTTTTCGGGTCGACGACATCCTTGCTTGCAAATCTTCCCGCGATGCGTTCCAGCAGGTTTTCGATCTTCGTGATCCGTTTTGTACAATAGACTTCCTTGATCCCCGCTTTCACGATGCTTTCCGCTAGCTCTTCCGATATCAGCCTGTTCCTGTCCGCGATGAGTTCCCTCGTCCGCGGATGGAAGAGTTTTTTGCTTAAGTAGTTGCCGACGAGTCTGTTTCGGAAATGTTGCAAAAGGTTTTCCGTGCAGGGAACTTCTTTAATTCCCGCCGCGATGATTCTGGCTGCGACTTCCTCGGTAATGAGGCTGCCTTTTTCCACAACCAAATCCGCGGCAGAAATTTTCTTGCTCGCATGAGCGCCCGGGACCGCATCCGCCGCCTTCAGGCATTCAACTTCCTTGATGTTGGCATTCACAATCTGGGCGATGGCATCTTCCGTGATTTCCTCGTTCTCGGAAACGATGGTTTTGCCGGTTCTGGGATGCACCACTGTCTTCAAAGCCCTGGCGCCCAGGAGTCTTTCTTTGGCGACATCAATCAGGTATACGTGGTCATCATTTTCGTCAACTTCCACAAGCTCCGTAATGGGCATGCCCTTGTCAGTGCCGCAGTCGTCGATTTTAATCGTCACGTCCTGGCTGACGTCAACCAGGCGGCGCGTGAGATAACCGGATTCCGCGGTTTTCAGGGCAGTGTCGGTCGAACCCTTGCGGGCACCGTGCGTGGAGTTGAAGAACTCCGACATCGTGAGGCCTTCGCGGAAGGAAGAGCGGATCGGAATGTCCATCGCTTCGCCCGTCGGTTTTGCCATCAGCCCCCGCATTCCCGAAAGCTGGACGAAGTTCGAAATGTTACCGCGGGCACCGCTGTCGCTCATCATGTATATGTGGTTGGACTTAAACTTTTCCGCAACCTCATTTTTGATTTTTTCTTCAAGTTTTTCCCTCGCTCTGGTCCAGACCTCGATGACCTTTTTCTTTCTCTCATCCTTGGTCATGAAGCCCCTGCGGTACCGTTTATCGTATTCCGCGACCATTCTGTCGGCTTCATCCAGAATTTCCTGTTTCCCTTCAACAACCTCAATGTCGGAGAGGGCAACGGTGATTCCGGAAACCGTGGAATATTTGAAGCCGAGACCTTTCATCTTATCGAGAGTTTTCGAGGTTTCCGCAAGTTTAAACTTCTTGAACACTTCCGCAATCACCGTGCTTAAGAATCGCTTCTTAAACGGGTGCGGGGAAGGAATCTTTTTGATGTATTCTTTCAGGGTTTCTCCGGGCTTGAGATCCCGGGGAGAAACCAGGTATTTGTCAAGTCTGCCGTTGACGAGGTTTTCCGTCGTCGCTTCGTTGATGAAAGGAATGTAGGGCTCTTCCTTGGGGAAAATGGTGTTGAAAATGATCTTCCCGTAGGTCGTGACCAGGTATTTCCGTTTCTGCTCTTCGAGCCAGGTAGGATATTCATCGTCCGGAATCCCGTATTCCTTCTTGTCGAAAAGGCGGGAATTGTAAATGGCCTTAACCGGCAGGAGGATCCGGGTATGGAAGCCGATCTCTTTGTTTTCATAGGCAAGCTCGACTTCGCCCAGATCCTTGAAGACCCGGCCGTTCCTTTTGTCCTCGTCATCTTCGATTGTTAGGTAATAGTTCCCCAAAACCATGTCCTGCGAAGGCGTGACGATCGGTTTTCCGTCCTTCGGAGCGAGGATATTTTTGGAAGCAAGCATCAGAACGCGCGCTTCCGCCTGCGCCTCTTCCGAAAGCGGAACGTGCACGGCCATCTGGTCGCCGTCAAAGTCGGCGTTGAAAGCGGGCGTGACCAGGGGATGGAGCCTGATCGCCTTCCCTTCCACTAGCTTCGGCTCAAAAGCCTGAATGCCGAGCCTGTGCAGGGTCGGAGCCCTGTTCAGAAGCACGGGGTGCTCGACGACGATTTTTTCCAACTCGGTCATCGCCATCGGGTCGCCGGCTTCGATCATTTCCTTCGCTCGCTTGATGCTGATCTTATTGATGATTTCCGGATTGTCGGCATCTTTTTTGATCAGCGCGTTGATGATGAAAGGCTTGAAGAGAATCAAAGCCATTTCCCGGGGAATCCCGCACTGGTACATCTGCAATTCCGGGCCGACGACGATGACGCTCCGACCGGAATAGTCGACGCGTTTCCCAAGCAGATTCTGGCGGAATCTTCCCTGCTTTCCGCGCAGCAAATCCGAAAGCGACTTCAGGGGCCTGTTCCGCTCCACGACAACCTTCCTGTTCTTCTTGCTGTTGTCAATCAGAGCATCAACCGCTTCCTGCAGCATCCGTTTCTCGTTTTTGGTGATGAGGCCGGGCGCGCGCTGTTCGTATTGCTTCTTCAGGCGATTGTTCCTGTTCAAAATTCTTCTGTAGAGATCGTTCAAATCGGTGGTCGCGAAGCGTCCGCCGTCGAGCTGAACCATGGGACGCAAATCCGGCGGCAGCACGGGGATGACATCCATGACCATCCATTCGGGCTTGTTTCCGGATTTCGCGAAGGCCTCGACGACCTCCAAGCGCTTGATGATTTTTTCCCTTCTCGCCTTCGTTGCCTTAAGCAATTCCGCCCTGAGTTCCTGGCTGGTTTCCTCCAAATCCAGTTCCTGCAGGAGTTTCTTAATCGCTTCGGCTCCGGTCAGCGCGCGAAAACGCGCGGGACCGTATTCCCTCTGCATATAACTGTATTCCTGTTCGGTCATGATGTGCCCTTTTTGGAGACCCTCGATCGTGCCCGGATCGGTCACGATGTAGGAAGCGAGGTAAACAATGTCTTCCACATCCCGGGTCTTCATGTCAAGCAAAAGGGCGATTTTCGAGGGCGTGTTCTTCAAAAACCATGTATGGACGACCGGGGCGGCGAGTTCTATGTGCCCCATGCGTTCGCGGCGCACTTTGCTTTCTGTGAGTTCGACGCCGCAGCGTTCGCATCTATTGTTTTCGCCCTTGGGAACCCGTCTCGACTTCCCGCAAGCGCATTGGTAATCCTTTGTCGGACCGAAGATGACTTCGCAGAAGAGTCCGTCGCGCTCCGGTTTCAAGGTTCTGTAATTGATGGTTTCATGCTTTTTGACTTCACCGTGGCTCCAGCTCCTGATTTCTTCCGGAGACGCGATACCAATTTGCATGTATTTATATTTTTTCAATTTATCACCCCATAAATTCAGCTCGATTTCCTCGCCATCATCGTCGCCTGTCCGATATCTTCCACAAGACTCTTGTTCGCGACATCTTCTCCGGTTTCGTTGTCGATCAGTTTCACGCTCAACCCCAAACCCTGCAGCTCTTTTACAAGCACCCGGAAGGATTCGGGAATGCCCGGATTCGGAATCGGCTCGCCGTCAACGATCGCTTTGTAAACCTTGTTTCTGCCGACGATGTCATCCGACTTAATCGTGAGCATCTCCCTAAGCGTGTAAGCCGCACCGTATGCCTCGAGCGCCCAGACCTCCATCTCCCCGAAGCGCTGGCCGCCGTTCTGCGCTTTTCCGCCCATCGGTTGCTGCGTGACGAGGGTGTAGGGTCCTTCGCTCCTGGCATGGATTTTGTCGTCAACCATGTGCACGAGCTTGATCATGTACATGTAGCCGACGGAAACGCGGTTGTCAAAACGGTCGCCGGTGCGCCCGTCCCACAAATATGTTTTTCCGTCAAGTTTTTCGTTTCTCAGATTCAAGAGTTGCTTGGTTTTGTCCTTGATCTTTTCTTCCAGGAGCGCCTTCGCTTTCTTGTCCTTCAAGCCCTTCAAATCGGCTTCGAGTTTGCGAAGCTCATCCTGGATTTTCGCGATTCTGCTCTCGCGGACTTCCTTCATGATTTCTTCCAAATCGCTCGGTTCAACGCCGTCAAAAACCGGCGAAGCAATGTAACAACCGAGCTCTTTGGCGGCCATGCCGAGGTGGAGTTCCAAGACCTGGCCGATGTTCAGACGCGAAGGAATGCCCAGCGGATTGAGCATGATGTCGACCGGGGTCCCGTCCTCCATGTAGGGCATGTCTTCGACGGGAAGAATCCGGGAAATGACGCCCTTGTTGCCGTGGCGGCCGGACATCTTGTCACCTTCGGAAATCTTCCGCTTCTGGACGATGTAAACCCTGACGACTTCGTTCACGCCAGGGGGCAATTCCGCCCCTTCCTTGCGTTTAAAATGCTCGATTCTGTGGACGATGCCCCCGCCCCCGTGGGGAACACGAAGGGAAGTGTTGCGCACGTCTTTGGAACTGTCGCTGAAGAGGGCGGCGGAAAGCCTTTCTTCCGGAGTCGGCTCGGTCTGGCCCTTCGGCGTGACCTTTCCTACCAGAATGTCCCCTTCTTTCACTTCCGCGCCGAGGCGCACGATGCCGTTCTCATCAAGATTGGCCAGCGCGCTCTTGCGGTCATTCTCCAAATCCCGGGTGATTTCTTCCTTCCCGAGTTTCGTGTCGCGGACCTCGACCTCATATTTTTCGATGTGGATCGAGGTGTAAACATCGTCCCGGACGAGCCTTTCGCTCATCACAATCGCGTCTTCGTAATTGTATCCGTTCCAAGTCATGTAGGCGACGAGGACATTTCTGCCGAGAGCGAGCTCGCCCTGATCCATTGAAGGACCATCGGCCAAAACATCGCCCACCTTCACCTTTTCGCCCCTGCGGACGAGGGGTACTTGGTTGATGCAGGTCGAATGGTTGGAACGGTTGTATTTCATCAATATATGTTCCCTGACTTTGCCTTCCTTCGTGCGGATAAGAATTTTCTTCGCATCCACATATTCGACGACGCCTTCCACATCCGCAATCAAGGCGGTCCCGGAGTCGTGCGCCGCTTTGGCTTCCATTCCGGTCCCAACCAAAGGCGCTTCGGGCTTGAGCAGGGGAACCGCCTGCCGCTGCATGTTCGCGCCCATGAGCGCCCTGTTGGCATCGTCATGCTCAAGGAAGGGAATGCATGCGGTCGAAACGGAAACAATCTGTTTCGGGGAAACGTCCATCAGATCGATTTTTTCGCGGGAAACTTCGATCGTGTCGCCCCGATGACGGGCGATGACGATGTCATCGGTCACTTCCATGTTTTCGTTGACGGTGACATTCGCCTGGGCAATGTAGTATTCTTCTTCCCTGTCAGCGGTGAGGTAGACGATCTCCTCGGTGACGATCGTTTTCCCCTTTTCCTGTTTCACAACCAAATAAGGCGTTTCAATGAAACCGTACTGATCGACCCGCGCGTAAGTCGCAAGCGAGTTAATCAAACCGATGTTCTGACCCTCGGGAGTCTCGATCGGGCAAATGCGTCCGTAGTGGGAAACATGCACGTCGCGGACTTCAAATCCGGCCCGGTCGCGGGTGAGGCCGCCGGCACCGAGCGCGGAAATTCTCCGCTTATGGGTCAATTCCGAAAGCGGATTGATTTGGTCCATGAATTGGGAAAGCTGGCTGCTTCCGAAAAATTCGCGGATTGAAGAAGTCAGCATCCTGATGTTGATCAAATTCTGGGGGATGATGTTCTTATTGTCGCTCGAAGTCGACATCCGGTCGCGGACATTCTTTTCTAATTTCGTCAGCCCGATCCGGAATTGGTTCTGCAACAATTCACCGATCAAACGGAGGCGCCGGTTCCCGAGATGGTCGATGTCATCGGTCTTCCCCAGACCTTCGTGGAGATTGATGAAATAGCCGACGGCTGCCAATATGTCGGAAAGAGTGATGTGCGTGACGGTTTGATTTTGGTCGTTTCCGACCAACTTCACGGTTCTTTCCTCGCCGTTCTTGTCTTTATAGCCCACTTCAAGGATTTCCAACACCACGGAATTGCCCTGAAGCATCTGTTCATATTCTTTTTTGACACGGAAGAGATGTCTGTTTTCTCTCAGACGGTTGAAAACATCCTTGCTGATGACCGTTCTCGCGGGGAAAACCACTTCCCCCGTTTCTGGATCGGCAAGATCGGCCGCCAGCCAGCATCTGTCAAAGCCGATGTGAAGAATGCGGTCGAGAACGTCCAGCTTCTTGTTGACTTTATAGCGCCCGACGCTCGCCAAATCATAGCGGCGGTTATCGAAGAGGCGCCCCGCCAGATAATTCCTGGCATTTTCCGGGGTAGCCTTTTCGCCGGGACGGAGTTTTTCATAGAGCTGTTCCAGAGCATCGTCAGCACCGAAGGTTTCGTCCTTTTCGAAAGTGTTCATCATGAAGGTGCTGTTGCCGTAGAGGTCGACGATTTCCCGGTTGCTGTTCAGCCCCATCGCCCTTAAAAAGGCCGTGAGCGGGATTTTTTTGGAGCGGTCCAGTTTCGCATACCAGATGTCCCGCGTCCCCATTTCAAATTCAATCCAAGCCCCGCGCGTGGGAATGATCTGGCCGGAATAAAGAACCTGGCCGCTCTTCTTGTCGCGGGCGGAGTCGTCATAAAAAACTCCGGCGGAACGGATGATTTGGGAAACGATGACCCTTTCGGCGCCGTTGATGATGAATGTTCCCCATGGCGTCATCATCGGGTAATCCCCGAGGAAAATCTTCTGTTCCTTGATTTCGCCGGTCTCTTTGTTCACCAGTTTCACATCGACTTTCAGAGCCGACGAATAGGTGGTGTCGTTTCTCTTCGCTTCAGAAACAGAGTATTTTGGTTCATCAAATTCATAGTCGCCAAAATAAAGTTCAAGTTTCTCTCCGTAGTCCTTGATCGGAGATATTTCTTTGAATAATTCTTTCAGTCCTTCTATTAGAAAAGCTTCAAAAGACTTGGTCTGAATTTCGAGCAGATTAGGCAGCTCAACATTCACCCGCACCCGCGAGTAATTTCTGCGCACTCGATTTTTGCCATAGGTAACATTTTTGTAACCCAAAACATTCCACCTCACTGTATATATTCAAGCAAAAAAGATAAAAAACGCGAATTTACACATTCTATCGCATTTTATTATAATATCACATTTTTGTAAAGATGTCAAGGAAAAGTTTTCATGATTTTGTGATTATCTTGTGATATATTCCTAAGTGTTATCTTTTGATTATTTCTCAATATTAACTAT
>LFRM01015975.1_pt1 | contig 67500 bp, 68 predicted proteins | sample 618341 | NCBI WGS metagenome assembly LFRM01 (sample SAMN03654438, study PRJNA283298) | anaerobic digester metagenome | isolation source: pool of bioreactors CSTR01a, CSTR02a, and CSTR03a thermophilic anaerobic... | place: Denmark: Kgs. Lyngby | collected 2014-05-21 | reverse complement strand
CACATAAAAAAAAGGGGGGTGTCCCCCCCAATGACTTTTCCTCCCGGTTAATACAAGAGACTCTGATCTATCTCGGCCCTTATTGTCAACAGTGGGTCCACCAGCTGGGAAATCCTCACTTCAACCATGGCCGATGCCAAGAGATAGGCTTCTTCAAAGGAGAGATTCTTGACCTTCATCAGATACCTTACCGCATCCCTTACGGCAATCTGGGCAGCTGTATACAAATCTTCATGGGAACCCAGGAACATGATCCTGTTGTCCTTTTCCAGGTAGGGACGTTCTAAGCCGGTGTTTTTCTTCACATCCACCCGGACGGTAACCACTGCCCGGCATTCCACCCCCGAAACGCACACTTCCCCATCGGCCTGCCTTGCATGGCAGTCACCGATATGAAGCATGGCCCCTTCAACATTCACCGGCAGGTTCACCCGGCAGCCGGCTCCGATTTCGGCAGTATCCATATTGCCCCCGTGGTCTCCCGGAGACCCGCAGGGTATGGGATCCCCCTTGGGCGTTACACCAATCACGCCCACCATGGGCCTGATGGGGAGGGAAAGGTTTTCGTCCCAAATAATTTTATTGCCCACAATGGGCAGAACCCTGGTCGTGGGTGTCTGGACTTCATCGGGCAGTACTCCCATGCCCGGTATGGCCACCATTACTCCTCGATCGGCCACCTCAATGCTGAGGATGTCCACCACCAGGGTGTCCCCGGGCTCGGCTCCTTCGATGTAGATGGGGCCGGTAGCCGGATTGACCCGATTAAAGTCTATTGATTCGATTACATCCTCTGATGATTGAATTTGATTGTCAAAACAATCCTCGGTCTCAATTACCAGGATGTCCCCAGGCCTGGCCTTTGCAATGGGTGTCGACGATTCCCCGATGGCAAATACCTTATGTTCGCGGGAGACATGGATAATTCGGCCCTTATCTGCTGCCAGCCCCGTTCCAACTACCCCCAGCATTAGAACCAAAACCACCAACAACGCTACAGCTTTACCCATGGGTTTCAATTTAGTTCCCTCCTCGTTGATATTTCACAATAGTCTACCACAAAAGGAGGAGGGTGTCCACATCATTTTCCATATTATCATTTTTCTGGTTATTTTATTATATCGCTAAAGACTAATATAAAGTTTGATTTTTCCCCACATACAGTAGAATTGATTTCTTATAGTGTGGTATTGCCCCCAATGACAGGGAACGGGGCATTTTTCAATTATTTGCTCTACCACATAAGTACCCGGCTGTGCTTCATCACAGGGTGTGGCCACCATCCACATTGACAGCCTGGCCGGTGACATTGTCATTGGTGGCAAAATACAGGGCCAGGGCACCCATATCCTCAACGGTTTGTTCCCTGCCCTGGGGTATTAGGCTGTCGATGCAGGCCTGGTAAGATTCCGCATCGGACTTGTGTTCTGGGCGGCGGAAAGCCTTGGATAAATAGACCCACATCTGGGTCCACACTATTCCCGGGCAGATGGCATTGACAGTAATATTCTGCCTGGCCAATTCCTTGGCCAAGGAATTGGTGAAGCCGACCACGGCAAATTTCGATGCACAGTAGTGGGCCATATTGGCAGAGCCGCCTTTACCTGCGATGGAAGCCAGGTTAATAATTTTACCGCCGCCCTGTTTTTTCATCAGGGGTACGACGGCCTTGCAGCAGAGAAAGGTGCCCTTCACATTGACATCCATGGTCAGATCCCATTCTTCCTCGGGCATCTCATCGACGGGCGAACTGTGGACTACACCATGATTGTTGACCAAAAAGTCGATCCGGCCAAATTTCTCCACCGCCTCCTTGACCATTGCTTCAACCTGCTCCCACTTGGTGACATCTGCTTCCAGGACAAGCACTTCCCTACCCAGGGCTTCTATTTCCCTGGCCGCCTGCAGGGCATCCTGGTAGCCATTGACCTGGGTTGTCTCGTACTGATTATAGGCAGAGTCCAGGCGATCGGTATCGACCAGGACAATGTCCGCTCCCGCTTTGGCTAGGGTCAGGGCAATACCCTTGCCTATACCGCGCCCACCACCGGTCACCAGGGCCACCTTGCCAGAGAGTACCATGCTATTTCCTCCTTTCAAATAACAGCCCGGTACCTCCACCAGCTTTTTCAACCCTCCTTTCCGAAACAATGTCACATACTCCGCCGGACCTCTGCCCGAAATATTGCCTCTGTTATATATATTCGTAAATTTCCATATATTTCCTGCACCTTAGTTAGACGGGATATCAGCAGTAAAGGGAAATATTTATCAAGCGAAGAAGTACCTACTTTACAGAATAAAACCCCGCCAGGCAGAAAAGCGGCGGGTTTGTTTACACATCTCAATCTGATATTGGGTAAAGGCCAGTTAACCCCTTGCAATTCTTGCCGGATACCATTGGGAGAACCACAGCGTAAATAGCCCCATTAATGAAGGAGCAAGTAAATTGATAAGCCCGGTATAATTTGACAGGGGGCTTTCCATTAAGAAATAAGAATAGGCAGCCATTATTAGATACATGATGCCCCAGGCTGCTGTTATAATCCTGTTTGTCTTGATAAACAGGGGATTTTCCAAGGCCTCATCGCCGTTATAATCCTTGCTTGAATACCAGGCCGTCAAGGGAATTGTAAAGAAGCAGGATAGCAACCACTTTAAACCAAAGAGAAGGTACGATAAACAGACTATAAGGGTAGATCTTGCAGTAAAGAAAGCCAAAATACTTAAGAAGGAAACCAAGACGATACCTATTCTGTCGTAGATTGTAAGTCTAAACTTATATGCTAGAAGGGGGATAAGGGAACAGATGGCAATTCCTGCGATACCGGCCCAAACTTTATTTATTGGCAGCAGTACCCACAGGGCAATCCAGGGCAACAATAGGATGCCCAGGTTGTTGGCTTTTGGCTTATCTTCCGGAACAGATTTCCTTGTGCCGAAGTAATCGTCCATTTTTAACATGGTTTCAAAGGCGCCCAATACCCTGTAGCCTTTTTCCATCAGGGCAGCGGCACCATTAACTTTCCCCTGGGAGATTTGCTGCCACAGGTCAAAATCAGTTTCGATCCTTGTGGTATAGGGCAGGAAATCATCGGTCTTTAGAATGCATTTTTCCCTAGTCAGGTAAAGCTGGTATGTTTTATTTAAATCCGTAAAATAAAACTCAATCACTGTCTCCTTTGAACAACTTTGGGGCTTGTATACTGCCGCCATCTGGCGCATAAAGTTTAAGGATTTGTCTTTAGTATCCTTTTCCTGGGACTGGCTGACTTCCCAACCGGCATTGGCCATTTCCACATAGGCTTCCGGGGGATACAGCAGTTCACTTAATTTCTTTTGCGTAGACGCGGAAAATTTGCCCTGAGCAGCAAATTCTTTACCTGCCTGCCTTGCGTAACGTAGATATTCTGCAGTTCTGCCTTCCAGCTGGGGTACGGAAAACAGCTCCCCTTCCAGGCAAATAATCTTCGTCAGTTTATCGCCGAACATGATCTCAAATTGACGGAAGAGGGGGTCATAATTATTCTCCACATTATACAAAAGCCGCAGGTGGAAATAAGGACATATCGTTGCTGGGACAAATCGTACCGGGAAGGATGGCCGCAAGTTCCCTTTTTATTTACCCTCATATAAGGCAAGTTTGTCGGCAGCGTGCGGTCAAGGAAAGCCTTCATCTTAGAGGGCATGCCAAAGTAATACAGGGGAAAGCTCCAGATAAGCAAATCAGCCTTTATATACTGCTCAAGAAGTTCTTCCATGTCGTCCTTTATTACACATCTACCAGGGGCCTTTGTCCAGCAAAGGAAGCAACCACGACAATGCTGAATATCCTTCTCGCTAATATTCACCATATTAACGTTATGGTACTGCTTACTGCAGAGCCCCTCTAAAAAGGCTTTGGTTATTTTTAAGGTGTTGCTTTTTTCTCCTTTGGGGCTGCCATTTAGCACCAGTATGTTCATGCCGCCCTCACCATATTTCTTATTTGTCTATAACTCATCCTTTATATTACCATATGCCAGTCTATTAATCCTGCCAAACGGGACCCAAAAGAAAAAGAAAAAATAGAACCCCGCCCGGCAGAAAAGCGGCGGGGCATTCGGAGCTCCCCTGCTATTATTCAGCGCAGATTGCCACCCGGATGCAGTCTTCTTCTCCCCTCATAAAGAAGCGGATGGCCTCATCGGCCCGGCTCAGGGGGAAACGGTGGGTAACCATTTTGTGGATGGGGTATTTGCCCTTGTTTATGGTTTTCATGGCCGTATAAACGTCCAGGGGCTGGCCCAGGCTGCCCTTGATTTGCAGCTCCCGATTGATCACCCGGTTGGTATCGATGGTAACACCGGGTTTTTCGGTATAGCCGACACAGACCAGGGTTCCATTGGGCCTTAGAGCATCTAAGGCCAGATCATAGGCGGCGGGAGAGCCCGAGCACTCGATGGCCCCATGGACCATCTCCCCTGCGGTTATTTCCCGGATTTTGGCCAGGGCATCTTCCTCATCTACTCTAATTACGTAATCTGCCCCGTATTCCCGGGCCAGGGCAAGGCGCTTTTCATCCCTGGCACCCAGGCCCGTGACAATAATGGGATATATGCCACTCTCCTTGGCGGCAATTACCGTGCACAGGCCCAGGGCACCGGGCCCGAGGATCAACACGCCGTTGTTGGCCTTGAGCTGGGCCTTGTTGCCGATGAAACGAAAACCATTTCCTATTGTAGAAGAAAAGGTGGCATCTTCGTCCCTGATGCCATCGGCCACCTTATGCACCATGGAACCCGGGGCCACGTACATATATTCACCGTAGGCCCCCCAGAGATGGGGAGGCACACTGCTGGAGATGTTGACACCATAGCATCTCTTGCCCTTCTTGCACAACTGGTAGTAACCGGACAGGCAGTACTCACAGGAGCCGCAGGGGATATAGGGTTCGACGGTGATGCGATCGCCCTTCTTTACCCGGTAGGCCTTCTCTGCCCTCTCCCCTATCTCCGCCACCGTGCCGACCATCTCATGGCCCAGGATGAGGGGATATTGGGTATCTCCCAGGTGATTTTCTAAAAGATGGGGATCGGAACCGCAGATAGTTACCATTTTTACCTTCAGCAACAGATCATCGGGGCCAACGGCTGGAAGCACAAACTCCTGCCTTTCCATTTTTCCCGGTGCGGTAACAACCCAGGAATAGGTTTTTGCCACTGACACAACCCCCCTTTTCCTTCCTACCCCCACAAACTCTGGTCCATCTGGCGATACTGCAGGGCTTCGGCCAGGTGCTCCACCCTAATTTCTGCTTCCTGCTCCAAGTCAGCAATGGTGCGGGCCAATTTTAAGATCCGGTCATGGGCCCGGGCGCTTAAACCTAGTTTCTGAAAGGCCTGCCGCATGAGGGTTTTGGCCTCCCTGCCCAGGGTACAGTACTTTCGCACCTGGGCCGGGGTCATAGCAGCGTTGAAGCGGAATTTCTCCTGGGCAGCAAAGCGCTCCTCCTGGATCTGCCGGGCTATCCCCACCCGCCGGGCAATTTCCTGGGATGATTCCGCCGGGCTTTCCCCCGCAATTTCATTATATTCCAGGCGGGGCACCTCCAGGTGCAGGTCAATCCGGTCCAAGAGGGGGCCAGATACCTTGTTCCGGTATTTTTGCACCTGGTAGGGGGTACAGCTGCACTCCCGCAGGGGATCGGCAAAATACCCGCACGGGCATGGATTCATACTTGCTATCAGCATAAAACGGGCCGGATAGGTCAGGGTGGCATTTACCCGGGACACAGTCACCTTGCCCTCTTCCAGGGGCTGCCGCAGCACTTCCAGGACATCCCGGTTAAACTCGGGAAACTCGTCTAAAAAGAGGACACCCGTATGGGCAAGGCTGATTTCCCCCGGCCGGGGAACTCGGCCGCCCCCAACCATGCCGGCGGAGGAAATGGTGTGGTGGGGTGCCCGGAAGGGCCGGGTCTGGATGAGGGGTTCCTCTGCTGGCAAAAGACCGGCAATACTGTAGATTCGGGTCACTTCCAGGGCTTCGGCAAAGGAGAGTTCCGGAAGGATGGTTGGCAGCCGCCGGGCCAGCATGGTTTTCCCGGAACCGGGCGGCCCAATCATCAGGACATTGTGGCCCCCTGCCGCGGCTATCTCCAGGGCACGCTTGGCATTTTCCTGCCCCTTAACATCGGCATAATCGAGGGCCAATTTGGGGGGAGAGAGGGATAAGGGTGAATTCCGACTGTAGGGTTCAATCGGCCCTTCACCCTGTAAAAAGTCAATTACCTCCCGCAGGGTATTGAAAGGGTAAATTTCCAGCCCATCAACCAGGGCAGCCTCCTCGGCATTTTCCGCCGGGAGAAAAACCTGCCTCCCTCCCTGCTTCTCCCAGTCCATAACCATGGGCAGGACCCCGGCAATGGGCCGCAGGGAACCATCCAGGGAAAGTTCCCCCAGAATCAGGGTGTCGGCAAGATCCTGGGCCTCTATTTGTTCCGAAGCGATAAGGATACCCACAGCAATGGGCAGGTCAAAGGCTGAACCTTCCTTTTTCCGGTCTGCCGGGGCCAGATTGACGGTAATACGCCGGGTGGGCAGCTGGCAGCCTGAATTTTTCAAGGCCGCCCTCACCCGCTCCTTTGCTTCCCGCAGGGCAGAGTCCGGGAGGCCAATAAGGTCGAAGGTGGGAAGACCCAGGCTAGTATCAACCTCTACCTCAACTTTATAAGCGTCCATACCCAGGACTGCTGCACTGTGTACCTTAGCAAAGGACAATTCCTCCAGCTCCTTTGTGCAGGTAATTTAGAGTAATTTAAAATCAATTATTCGTCCATTACCAGGGCAAATCCTGCCAGAGATCGCCATTGTTAGTTTCAAGACTGACATCTGCCCTAGATAGGTTCCAGGGAAGAGCCCGGAATTTCCAAAATAAAAACCTCCCGCCAGTTTGGGTGGTTCTATGTCCTTGCCAGGGGGGATCATATTTCTCTATTCGTCCAAAATTTTTATACCCGATTTTGTTTCCCTGTCATCCATTCAACTTCCATTAATATAACTGCTACCCCCTGCAATTCTTCTTCGGAAAAATCCTGGGGCCTTTTACCGATGATGCCCTCGACAAATCTTTCCAACAGCATTCTCTTTTCTAAACCGTCCACTACAAAGGCTTTGCCGAAGGCGACAACGCTCCGGTATTGGACCGTATAGCTGCAGGGCTTTTCGCCGGGTACAATTTTCATAAAGGAGTCTATTTCAAAACACACCCTGGGATTGGCTACGATACTGTCCAGCTTTTCCCCTTCAGGGGCGCAGTGGAAAATAAATCTTCCCTCATCGTATACGTAGTTGAGGGGAATAACATAGGGATAGCCCTGGGCATTGATTGTCCCCAGCCGCCCCACCTTGTTTTCTTTGACAAAGGCCTCAATTTCCTCCCGGGACATTTCCCGTTCCGACCTTCGCATCCTGGGCCATGGTTCCATTACTCCTCTTCACCCCTTTCTTCAATCAAATAAGCCGTCACCAGTCAATCCGGCCGCCCCGCCATATAAGCCGTTAAATATACTTTCACCGTCAAACCCCCGTTGTCCTTTGCAAAGATAAACCTTTATCAACTGTTGCTACCTGCGCCACCGGCATATACATCCTGGGAGCATGGAAATCCCGACTTATTGAAAAAGGCGGATGGAAGAATTCCACCCGCCATTGACATGTGCCGGAAAAACCTACTGGGCATAGGCAGCGGCACTTTCACCTGCAATGCGTCCAAATACAATGTTGACGGCCATGGGGTTGGCGCCATAGGTGCCGACACTGGCACATTCCCCTGCAGCATAAAGGCCGGGAATAACATCGTTTTCGGTGTTGAGAACCCGTCCACTGGTGTCGGTCCTGATACCGCCAAAGGTTCCCTGGACATGGCAGGTCAACTTACAGGCATAATAGGGAGGTTCATCAAAGGTAAGGTTGAGCATGGGTCTGCCGAAATCCTCATCTTTTCCGTTCTTCACAAAATCGACGTAGCGGTTGACCGTTTCAACCAAATTCTCTTTGTTTACGCCGATCTTATCGGCCAGCTCTTCAATAGTCGGGGCACTTTCAAAAAGACCCAGGTTGTAATACTCGCGAATGTCCTGTATGCTGTCGACCATAGACTGGTCAAAAATCATCCAGCCGGTGCCGCCCTGGGCCACCACGTCCATGCCGGCATTATAACTCAGTTGTTCATTGATAAAACGCTTCCCGTCATTATTCACGAAGATGGCCCCCGTATTCGCCAGGGAACCCATGTAGTATACCTTAACACCATCGGTGTGATAGAGATAATTGACCCGGATATAGTCCATGTCGGCCATTTGCGCCCCCACTGCTTCGGCCATCAGCTGCCCGTCTCCCGAGGCTCCCGGTGAACAGGAGAAGTTATATCCCTTCAACTCAGGCACATATTTGGCAACCATTTCATTATTGGCACCAAAACCACCGGTAGTGAGAATAACGGCCTTTGCCTTGATGGTATACTCCCCGGACGGACCTTCAACCTTTACCCCGGTTACTGCTCCGTCTTCCATGAGGAGTTCCACCGCCCTGTTGTTGAGCCGGATGTCAACGCCCTTCTTTTCCACCTCATTCTTCAAAGCGGAAGTAACAACCAGCCCCAATTTACCAGCTTCCCGCGGGGAGGTTACTGAAAAGGCAGAACCGGTTACGGTAAGGGGTGCACCGATGCTCCGCAGCCAGTCCACAGCCTTTCCGTTATTGTGGGCCAGGATATCGAAGGCTTCGGGGATGCCCTTGGGATTGCTGTTGACATAGTTCTTATACATGTCATCGGAGGTTGCCGCAACACCAAGACCTTTGTGTACAAGGGATTCCGATGCCCCGATACCTTCAATGGAGTAGGCGGAGGTTCCCCCGAGGAAGGCCAGTTTTTCCAGCAGAATGACCTTCTTCCCGGCCTCAGCCGCATAGACTGCAGCTGTCATTCCTGCCGCTCCACCACCCACCACAACTATATCTGCCTCGGTATCGGTGGCCGGTTCAGCATCTTTGGGGATTTCCGCCCGCAGCTCATCGGGATTCCCACCAGCATCCTGTACACACTGGCGGATTGCCGAAAGAAAGGCTACGCTGGATATGGTCGCACCCGATACGATATCGACGGCCAGGGACTGATGCTTAACAATCAGTTCTGGATAGAGCTCAAGGGGAACATTGCCGACGCTGTATGTCTCATTGTGGGTAACTACACGAATGTCTTCAATGGCATCATCGCTAAAGTCAACCTGTACGACAATGGATCCATTTCTACCATCGCCAATTGCAGTGTAGGTTCCGGCTTTGAAAAGGGTTTCTGCTTCCGGCTCTGTCCCACCATCGGCGGTGCAGCCGGCTAAACTGAGAAGCAGCACAAGGGAAAGCAAGGCAGCGATTGATTTTTTGTGTACCTTTATCATTGTTATCCCCTTTCCTTTTCATCGTATCCTATTGGAACTTCTACCGGAGGCAAAACTTTATGGTAGATCTTCTCGGCCTTAACCAGGGTGATCTCCTTGACTAATAGAGAGTTCTCCATTCCTTGCTATTATACCCGTATGCCTATTATATACCACCTCCTCGAAAGCGGTACTAGGACAAACCAAGGGCTCCGGTGATATGTGGTTGCTGTAATCGGCCCCTGGCTGCAGCTCTGCAAAACAGCCGAAATCTGCCCCGGTCGAGGCTCTCCAAGCTAAAAACTACCAATAAGTCCTTTAATGGGATCACCCTGTCAAAGCACTAACAAATTTCGACGTCCCCTTCCTACTTCCTGCCGGAACTTACACCCATATAGAAAGAAATCCTTAAGACAGGGAGTAAAAAATATCCCCATATATCCAGCTGGATTTTATGGGGCATTGTTAAGATTTATATAGTATTGTCGGTCGAGGGTCAGATTACAATCCCCTTGCAATAACTATCAAACCAGGCCCGGAAACCCCTGCTGCCGCAGGGCTTCGTACAAGACCAGGGCCACGGAGTTGGAGAGGTTGAGGGAGCGGATCCCCGGCCGCATGGGAATCCGGAGGCAGTATTCGGGATAAGCTGCCATGATCCTGTCGGGGAGGCCCCGGGTCTCGCTGCCGAAAACTAAAAAATCGGTATCCTGATAAGAAACTGCATCATAGCGTTTTTCTCCCTTGGTGGTGAAGAAGAAAAACCTGTGGTCCGGAAAGGCCTGCCGCAGTTCTTCGAAGCTGTCCCAGTAGCTGATATCGAGATGCTGCCAGTAATCGAGGCCGGCCCGCTTCAGGTGGCGGTCCGAGATGGAAAAACCCAGAGGACCTACCAGGTGAAGGGGGGTTCCCGTCACGGCACAGGTCCGGGCGACATTGCCGGTGTTGGGTGGGATCTCCGGCTCATGCAATACTATCTGCATCTTCTCAACCTCCCTGGAGGGGAAAAGCATCCTTTATAATCTCAACTTGGGGCTTGCCACCTTCGGATAAAAGGACAGCCACAACATCGAAACGGCAGTTAACTCCTGCCAGACCCCGGCTGACGAGATAAAACTGGGCCAGGCGCGACAGGCGGCGCTGTTTGTGCCAGTTCACGGCTTCCTGGGGCAGGCCGAAGCGGGTCGAGGTGCGGGTCTTGACCTCGATGAAGACCAGCTCCCCCTTTTCCCGGGCGATAAGATCTATTTCCCCCAGCCGGCAGCGAAAGTTTCGTTCCAGAATCCGGTAGCCCTGGCGGCGCAAGAAGCGCAGGGCAATCTCCTCCCCCAGGCGTCCAATTTCCTTTCTATCCATCCTCTCCCACTTCCCCGCCGGCAATACCTTTGACCGGAAAGAGCTCCGCCAGGGGCTGGAAGCTGCGCCGGTGGAGGGGGCAGGGGCCCAGTTTTGTCAGGGCTTCTAAGTGCTCCGGGGTGGGATACCCCTTGTGCCGGGCAAAGCCATAGCCGGGGTACTGCCGGTCCCACCCCTCCATCCAGGCATCCCTGGTCACCTTGGCCACCACCGAGGCAGCGGCAATGCAGGCGCACTTGCCGTCGCCGCCTTCAATCCCTTCCTGGGGCAGGTCTACATCGGGCAGGTGGAGGGCATCCACCAGAAGATAATCGGGACGAACGGGCAATTTTTCCAGGGCCTTTTCCATAGCCCTCCGGGTCGCCTGCAATATATCGGTAGCATCTATGTACTGGGGGCTGCTGTACCCTACAGACCAGGCCAGGGCCGCTTTGGTAATCTCCCGGTACAGCTCCTGCCGCTGCCGGGAAGTCAGCTTTTTTGAATCATCCAGTCCCAAAAGGGGCTTGTCCACCGGCAAGATGACGGCGGCGGCCACCACCGGCCCGGCCAGGGGGCCCCGGCCGGCCTCATCGATACCGGCCACGTAGCGATACCCCTTTGCCCGCAGTTCTCCTTCACGCCGGCACAGGTCCTGCCACCGNNNCCCCGGCGGGGGTCTTCCTGCAAGCGGGGCAGGATTTCTTCCACCTGCTGCCAGGTCAATCCCCGGAGCCAGGCCTCCAGTTCCCCGATGGTCAGCTGGTCGAGTCTCACTGGTCTCCCTCCTCGGGCGGCAGCTCCAGGGTAATGCGGCCCAGCAGCCCCCTTTGAAACTCCATCAAGAGGAGCCTGGCCGTCCTTTCCCAGTCTGCCACCCCACCGGGCAGGAGCAGTCCCCGCCTTTTTGCGATATGCTCCATTAATTCCTCCGGCTCCTCCACCGCTGGGGGCAGGTCGTAGCGGCTCCGGAGCCCCTCCGGGGCTGTTTTCAGCAAAAAGGCACCCAGCCAGAAGGCCACCTCTTCCACCGGGATATACTCCAGAGGGAGGGCTCCAGTGGCCGCCAACTTCAGGCCGATAGCTTCGTCCTCCACCCGGGGCCACAGGATCCCGGGCAGATCCAGGAGTTCCATCTCCCCTTCCACCTTGACCCACTGCTTTCCCCGGGTGATTCCGGGTTTGGCGCCGGTGGCAGCCCGCTTCCGCCCCGCCAACCGATTGAGCAGGGAGGATTTTCCCACATTGGGTATGCCCACGATCATCAAACGGACAGCCCGCCTTCTCCGGCCTCGGGCCCGCAGTTTCTCCATCAGGGGCTGTACCAGGCGCCGGGATGCCTTTATTACATCCCCCACCCCCTGTCCCGTCAGGCCGTCGGCGGGCACTGCTTCCCGGCCCTGGGAACGGAACCACTCCTGCCAGCTGGTGGTGGCCGCCGGATCGGCCAGGTCCGCCTTGTTTAACACCAGCAGGGAGGGTTTTCTTCCCCGGATCTTTTCCAATTCAGGATTACTGCTGCTCAAGGGAATCCTGGCATCGACAACCTCCAGGATCAGGTCAACCAGCTGGACATTTTCCCGGACCAAAGCCCTGGCCTTGGCCATATGACCTGGATACCACGGCACACCCATCACCCGCTTTCTCCCAGGGAATAGATTTCCCGCTTGGAGTTAATCAGGCCAATATCCCCCGGCGGCCAGTAAATTAAGGCCGCCTTCCCGATAATATCTTCCCGCAGCAGCATGCCTACGTCGGGATAACGGCTGTCCCGGCTGTTATTCCTGTTATCCCCCAGGACAAAATAACTATCGGGGGGGACCGTTCCTTCAAAATCCCCATATGTAGGTTCCAGGAGGTAGGGCTCCTCCAGGGGATGGCCATTGACGAAAACCTTGCCGTCCTTTATTTGGATATGGTCGCCCCCCACCCCGATGACCCTTTTGATAAAGTCCTCCCGGGGGTTGGCAGGATACTGGAAGACAATTATATCCCCCCGCTGGGGGCGAGTGAAATAATAGATGAACTTGTTGACCAACAGCCGCTGTCCATGATGCAGGGTGGGCTCCATGGAAGAGCCGTCCACCACAAAGGACTGGACCACAAAGGTAATGATAAAAAAGGCGAGCACCAATGCTATGGCAACACACTCCAGGTATTCCCGGACAATCCCCTTCTCTTGAGCCAATGTCCTCCCTCCTCACTTCCCCCGCCGCCAATAACCATAACTAAATAAGGGACTGCATAACAGTCCCCATTACTAGCTTACCGGTGCCTTTCCTTAATGCGTGCAGCTTTGCCGCGCAGCTTGCGCAGGTAGTAGAGCTTGGCCCGGCGTACCCGACCGCGGCGAACCACTTCAATTTTAGCAATACGTGGAGAGTGAAGGGGAAAAGTACGTTCAACCCCAACTCCGTAAGAAACACGCCGAACAGTAAAGGTTTCCCGGATACCTCCGCCCTTTCTTGCAATTACTACACCTTCGAATACCTGAATCCGCTCCCGGCCGCCCTCTACTACCCGGACGTGGACCCGCACGGTGTCACCGGGATTAAATTCAGGCAGGTCTTTGCGCATCTGTTCTTGCTCAATAGCCTTAATAACAGACATCATGTCCCCTCCTTCCCACTAAAGTTAAAACCACTTTCCCAGCATTATTCGGTCTTTCTCGTCTTCTATCTCCACCAGAGGTTAACTGGCGTCTTTGCCACACCCGTCAAGACAGCACATGTAATTATACCACAGGGATCCGGCAAAAACAATAGTGTGCCCAGAGGGGTGTCAGGGGTCCATTTCCCCTTTAATTTCCCGCAGCAGGGCCCGGTCCTCCTCAGTCAATGCTGCCCTTTCCAAAAGGTCCGGACGCCGCATGAGAGTCCTTCGCAAAGCTTCCTTCCGGCGCCAGCGCCGGATTTCCTCGTGGTGGCCGGAAAGCAGGACGGCTGGCACGGCCATACCTTCCCATTCCGGCGGCCTCGTGTACTGGGGGTATTCCAGGAGGCTGTCGGTAAAGGTCTCTTCCTGGAGGGAAGTTTGCTCGCCCAACACCCCGGGCAAGAGCCTCACCACCGCGTCGACCAGGACCATGGCCGGTATCTCGCCCCCCGTCAGAATGTAGTCACCGGTAGAGATCTCATCGGTTACCAGGTGCTGCCTCACCCGCTCATCAATCCCCTCATAGTGGCCGCAGATGAGGATCAAGTGGTCTTCCCGGCTCAATTCCCAGGCCTTTTCCTGGGTAAAGAGTTCTCCCTGGGGACAAAGGAGAATGACGCGGCTTTGCCCCTTTTGGGCCAGGGAACCCACGGCCCGGAAAATCGGTTCAGGTTTCATGACCATACCCGCCCCGCCGCCGTAGGGGGCATCGTCGACAATCCGGTGTTTGTCGGTGGTATAGTCCCTCAGATTGTGGACACCCAGCCTAAACAAACCCCGTTCCAGGGCCCGGCCAATGATACTGTGGCCCAGGGGGCCGGGAAACATCTCGGGAAAAATGGTAATAATATCAATCTGCATGGGTAACCTTCCTCCTACCGGAGACCTTCCAAAAGCTCCACCCGCATAAGGCCGCCTTCCAGATCAATCTCCCGAACCACATCCTTGATGGCCGGGATTAGAATCTCATTGCCTTCCTGGTCCTGTACCACATAGACATCATTGCAGCCAGGGGTCAGGATTTCTACCACCTCCCCCAGAACTTCCCCCTCCAGGGTCTTTACCTGCAGGCCTATAATCTGAAAGTGATAATAATGGCCCGGGGGCAGGGGCACAAGTTCTGAAGGCTCGATCTTTAGGTAACAATCCCGTAATTTTTCCGCCTCAGTACGGCTTTCAACCCCAGCAAGTTTCAAGATCACAAATTTTTTGTGGTACTTTACCCCGGTAACGGTAAGGAGCCTGGGCCCTGCCATGCCCTTACCGGTTAAGTAAACCTTTTTCAGCTGCTGGAACCGGTCCGGGAAATCTGTCAGGGGCAGTACCCTGATTTCGCCGGCCACCCCATGGGGGGCAGTAACCTTTCCAATGGCAATCAAGGAGGTCATGGAGCCATCACCCCATTCCTACCAAGGTGCCCAGAACAACCGTCTTTTTTATCTCCAAAGGGTAGTTCCCCTAGACAATGTCCAGGTTGACCCGCTTCCCTTCCTTGGTTGCCATGGCCTTCACTACCGTCCGGATGGCCCTGGCAATCCGCCCCTGTTTGCCGATTACCTTGCCCATATCCCCCGGGGCAACCCTCAGTTCCAGGAGGACCTTCCCGTCACTCTCATCTTCGGTAACGGTTACGGCATCGGGTTCATCTACCAGGGCCCTGGCAATCACTTCCACCAATTCCCGCATAACTGTACCCCCCTATCAGTTACGCCTGTTTCTTATTCTTTAACTCGGCGAACTTCTCCATAATGCCGGCTTTTCTAAAGAGGGACCGGACCGTTTCCGATGGTTGGGCTCCCTTGCCCAGCCAATCCAGGGCCTTTTCCTCGTCCACCTTGATCACAGCCGGATCGGTGGTGGGATTGTAGTAACCGATGGTGTCAATAAACCGCCCATCCCGGGGCATCCTGGCATCGGCCACTACCAGGCGGTAAAAAGGTGCCTTCTTGGCTCCCATGCGCCGCAGGCGAATTCTCACTGCCATTTTTCTCACCTCCTCCCAGTGCTGATGCTATCATTTCAAGAAGGGAAAACCAGCCGGTTTGATTCCCTTTTCCAATTTGCTGTACTGGCGCAAGAGACGTTTCGTCTGTTCAAACTGCTTCAAAAGCCTGTTGACATCCTGGACCTTGGTGCCACTTCCCCGGGCAATGCGCCTCTTTCGACTGCCGTCAATAATTTCTGGAGAGCGCCGCTCTTCTGGGGTCATGGAGTTGATAATGGCCTCTACCTGATCCAGCTGCTTTTCATCGACGGCCAGCCCCTGCAGCTTCTTCAGGCCCCCCATGCCGGGGAGCATGCCCAGGATCTGGTCCAGGGGACCCATCTTCTGGACCTCATGCAGCTGCTCCCGGAAGTCTTCAAGGTTAAAGTCCCGGGACTTCAGCCTTTCTTCCAGGTTTTTCGCCTTCTCGATATCAATGCTCTCCTGGGCCCGCTCTATGAGGGTGAGGACATCGCCCATGCCCAAAATCCGCGAGGCCAAACGTTCCGGATGGAAGGGTTCCAGGGCGTCGAGTTTTTCCCCTACCCCGATAAATTTAATGGGACAGCCGGTCACGGCCCGGACCGAGAGGGCGGCCCCTCCCCTGGTATCGCCATCGAGCTTGGTCAGGACAATCCCGTCCAGCTCTAACTTACTGTGAAAGGCTTCGGCCACGGTGACTGCATCCTGCCCTGTCATGGCATCTACCACCAGGAGGGTGTGCTGGGGTTCCAGGCTCTCTTTAATCCGGACCAATTCCGTCATCAACTCTTCGTCCACATGGAGCCTGCCCGCCGTATCGACTAAAACATAATCGTTGCCGTGGGAAAGGGCATGTTCCCTGGCTCCCCGGGCAATATCCACCGGGTCCTTCTTGTCCCCCATGGAAAAGACGGGGATGTCCAGCTCTTCACCAAGGACCTGGAGCTGTTTGATGGCCGCTGGCCGGTAAACGTCGGCAGCTACCAGCAGGGGCCGCCGCCCCTCCCGGCGCAGGTAGCGGGCCAGTTTGGCGCAGGTTGTGGTCTTTCCCGATCCCTGGAGGCCAACCAGCATCACCACCGTCGGCGGCCGGGCCGCCGGCTCGAGTTTGCTGGCTGCCCCGCCCATGAGGCTGGTCAGCTCCTCATGGACAATCTTGATCACCTGCTGGCCGGGGGTCAGACTCTGCATAACCTCCTGCCCCACGGCCCGTTCCCGCACCCGGGCTGTAAAATCCTTCACCACTTTGTAGTTTACGTCGGCTTCCAGCAAGGCCAGCCGTACTTCCCGCAGGGCCTCCTTGACATCAGCCTCGGAAAGCTTGCCCTTCCCCCGCAGTTTCCTCATCGTCGCCTGTATTTTGGCTGCCAGTCCTTCTAGCATTTTTCCCCTCCTTTCCCTCGGTTATCCTGGAAGGGGCCCACCAGTCCTTTGATCTCCTCGATAAGGGCCAGGGCCTCTTGGTCGCCAGCGACCCTCTCCTGGAGCCTTTCCAAGAGCATAGAGAGCTGATTCATGGCCTTGCTCCAGCTCTGCTGGCGCTGGAGGAGCCCCAACTTATCCTCCCATTCCTCAAGGAGGGTCTCGCTGCGCCGCAGGGTGTCATAGACGGCCTGCCGGCTGATATTAAAGGCAATTGCGATCTCACCCAGGGAAAAATCCTCCTCATAATAGAGGCGGATAAACTTCTTCTGCCTCTCCGTCAGGAGGTCACCATAGAGATCGAAGAGCTGGACCACCCGCAGCACCTTCTCCAGCATTATCCTCACTCTTTCCGGTACTGTTAAGGAGAGTTACTTGACAGCTTGCAACAGTTGTATTTTAACCCCGATCAGGCCCCTTGTCAAGCTTCCCTTTCTGCAAATAAGGCTTCCACAAAGGCGGGAGGCGAAAATTCCTGGAGATCCGTCAAACCTTCTCCCAGGCCGATATATTTTACCGGCACCTGCAGCTCCCGGCAGATGGGAATAATAATTCCCCCCTTAGCCGTCCCGTCCAGTTTGGTAAGGACGATGCCCGTTAAAGCCACTGCCTCCTGGAAAACCCGGGCCTGGGCCAGGGCGTTCTGCCCCGTCGTGGCATCTAAAACCAGCAGGACTTCCAGGGGCGCCTCGGGGTATTCCCGCTTAATAACCCGCTGGATCTTTTCCAGCTCGGCCATCAGGTTGGCCTTGGTGTGCAGGCGGCCGGCCGTATCCACAATCAGGACATCGAGGGAGCGGGCCCGCAGGGCCTGGAGGGCGTCAAAGACCACAGCCGCCGGGTCAGAACCCGGTTGATGGCTGACCACGTCCACATTGAGGCGCTGGGACCAGACCTTCAACTGGTCGATGGCGGCGGCCCTGAAGGTGTCGGCGGCCGCCAGCAGGACCCTCTTCCCTTCCTCCTTGAGGATATGGGCCAGCTTGGCAATGGTGGTGGTCTTGCCCACGCCGTTAACGCCAACGACCAGGATAATGGTCGGGAGCCCTGCCTCCTGCCGCAGGCCCGTACCTTCCACCGTCAGGGTCTCCTCTATCTGCTCCCGCAAGTTTTTCATTACATCCTCGGAGGAGCGGACCTCCTTCCGCTTGACGGCCTCCCGCATTTCCTCGACCATGGCGATGCTGGCCTCTACCCCGACATCGGCCCCGATCAAGATCTCTTCCAGTTCCAGAAAGAAATCTTCATCCAGGGCCGGGCTTGCGGAAAGGAGGGATTCCACCCTCCGCACCAGGCCCGTCTTGGTCTTACTGAGCCCTTCCTTTAGTCTTCCCAGAACATTCCTAAACACCTTTCCTCCTCCTTACCTCAGCCTACTTTATAATCTTCAACAGCCAGTGATAAAAACTGGGAAACCCCGCTTTCGTCCATGGTAACACCATAGAGGACATCGGCCTGCCTGATCACTTCCGGCCGGTGGCTTATCAGCAAAAACTGGGTATCCTCGGCATAGCGGCGCAGGAACTCACCCAGCCTGAGGGCATTGCTTTCGTCCAGGGCAGCGTCGATCTCATCGAGGACACAAAAGGGACTGGGTTTGACCTGGAGAATCCCAAAGAGAAAGGCAATGGCTGCCAGGGCCTTTTCTCCTCCCGACAAAAGGAGGAGGTTCTGTAATTTCTTACCCGGAGGCTGGACCATGATCTCCAGGCCCGCCTCCAGGAGATTTTCCCCTTCGGTAAATTGTATTTGTGCCTTGCCACCGCCAAAGAGTTCTTGAAAGACCTGTTGGAAGCTGTCCTGGACCGCTGCAAAGGTCTCCTCCAAGCGCTCCCTGCTGATGGCATCGATCTCCCGCACCAGCTTATCCAGGGAGCGGCGGGCTTCAACCAGATCCTGCAGCTGCTGGGAAAGGAAGTCATAGCGTTCCTTGACCTCCCGGTACTGCTTCCCTGCCTGCAGGTTAACATTTCCCAATTGGTCCAGCTTCACCTTAAGTTCCCCTACCCGCTGGCGCCACTGGCCCTCCGGAAGGGCATCTTCCCTGTATTCCCGGGCCTGGGCCGCTGTCAAACCAAAATCTTCAAACATGCGCCTTTCCAGCTCTTCCAGGGAGGTCTCCAATCGGGTCAGGTCCCTTTCCAGCTGGTGCAGCCTTTCGGTGGCGGCGGTCAGGTCCTGCCGCTGGACACCGATCTTTTCCTCCAGCTCCCCTTCCGCAAGCTGCAACCCTTCCCTCTTTTCCTGCAGCTGCCGCAAGCCTTCCCCCACAAGGATCCCCTGTTGCCGCAGCTGGTCCAGGGTAGCCTCATCGGCTGCCAGTTTGGCCTGCAATTCCTCCTCTTCCCTTCCCAGCCGGATCAGTTCCCCCTCCTCTTCCTGCCTAGTTTTCTCCAACTCCAGATACTGGTATTCCAGCTGTTCCAGATAATCCTGCCGGGCTTTGATCTGCTGGGCAAGGCTGGCTTTTTGGACCCTGAGGCCCGTGAGCTTATCCTGCTGCAGGAGCTGATCCTCCTTGTTCCCCCGCAGAAGTCCTTCCAGCTGGGCGATCCTTTCCTTGATGGCCTCTCCATCCCTCTGGAGCCGGGCCAGTTTCTCACCCTCTGACCTGATCTGCTGGTCCAGCTCCTGCATCGTCTCCCGGGCCAGCTTCTCTTCCCACCGGAGGGTTTGGAGGGTATCTTCCCCCCTCTTTATGTTGCGCTCAAGCTCTTCCCCTACCCTTTTAATTTCTTGCAGCCGGGCTTCTTCCTGCCTCATTTTCTCCTGCACCTGCAGGATCCTGCCGTCACAGTCTTCTATTTTCTTCTGGGCAGCTGCCAGCAAAGCGGCCAGCTCTTGAATTTCCCGGTTTAGGGCAGCCTGCCTTTCTCCCAGTTCCTTAATTTCCCTCTTCCTGCTCAGGAGACTAATCTGGCTGGTTCCCAGGGTTCCCCCGGTAATGGCACCACCGGGGGCAATGAGGTCCCCGGCCAGGGTGACAATTTTGTAGCGATAAGCCCCCTGGCGGGCCACAAAGCGGGCTGTGGTGAGGTCCTCCACCACAAGGACCCGTCCCAGGAGGTATTCCACCACCTGGCGAAAACGGCCCTCTGCCGTCACCAGGTCTGCTGCCCGGCCCAAGACGCCAGGGAGGGAAAGGAGGGCTTGTCCGCGGCTGGGGAGGGTTTCTCCCCGGACTGTATTCAGGGGCAAAAAGGTGGCCCTGCCGCCCTTTTGGACCTTGAGAAATTCGATGGCCTCCTGGGCAATGGAATCATTTTCCACCACCAAAAACTGAAGCATGGAGCCCAGGGCTACCCCAATGGCCCTTTCCAGCTCCTTTTCTACCTGGATTAGGTCGGCTACCGTCCCCCAAACCCCACTGCCGAAACCCTCGAGAACGGTCCGGACACCCCGGTAATAGCCTTCATGGCCCCGTTCCATCTCCGCCAACAACTGCCGGCGGGCACTAACCTGGTCCAGTTCCCCCTGTTTCTGCCCCATTTCCCCCTGTAACTTTGCCCACCCTTGCCGGACTGCTTCCCGCTCCTTTTCCAGCTCAGCCAGCTTCCCTTTTCCAGCTAGAAGGCTCCCTTCTAACCCTTGACCTTCTTCGGCCAGGTCCTGATATTCCCCTTTCATTGCCGCAAGGCCCTCTTCTATCTCCTGGACCTCCCGGTGAAACTGCTCCAGGCTTTTCTCGATGGCCTCCCGCCTGTTTTCTAACAGCTGACCCTGGTTTTTTACCTCGGCCTCTAAACGCATTAACTCTATGGCCTCATCCCGGCAGGCCTCCAATTCCTGCTCCTTCTGGGCCAATTCCTTCCGGGAAAACTCCATGACGTCTTCGGCGGCGGCCAATTCCCCTTCGACCTTTAATGCCTCCTCCTCCAGCAGGGCAAGGTCTCCAGCTCCTTCCTCCAGCTGCCTTTTAAGGAGGTCCATTTTCTCAGCCCGCTTTTCCTGTTGTTGCCCCTTCCTGGCCTGCTCTTCCCGCACCAGCCTGAGGCGCTCCTCACGCAGGGCTATGCTCTCCTCAAGGCGGCCCATCTGGGCTTGCAGGGAGGAGAGGGCCTGCTGCTCCTTGCCCATTTCTTCCTCAGTTAATTGCAGGTCCAGGGCTATTTTTTCCAGTTCCGCCCCCAGGGCCTGCAGCCTCGCCACTATCCCCTCTTTTTGGGTCTCTTCCTCCCGGATTTTTTGTAAAACTACTTCCCTGCGTCCCTGCAGGCGGTCCCACTGGTACAGGGCCAGGGTTATCTGACCCCGCCTCAATTCCCCACTGTATTGCCGGTAGAGCTCTTCCCGGCGGGCTTCTTCTTCCAGGACCGGCAGCTGCTGTTCCAACTCTGCCAGCAAATCCCCCACCCGCTGGATATTGCGCTCCGCCTCCGCCAATTTGTGGAGGACCTCCCCTTTCCGGTAGCGGTACTTCAAGATCCCGGCGGCTTCCTCCAGCATCAGCCGTCTTTCCTCGGGACTTGCAGTCAGGAGCCTCTCCACCTGCCCCTGGCTGATGAGGGCATAGGTGTCCCGGCCCAGGCCCGTATCGAGGAATAATTCCTGGATATCCCTCAGGCGGCAACGGGCCTTATTCAAGCGGAACTCACTCTCGCCGGAGCGATATACCCGGCGGGCTATCTCAACTTCAGCATATTCCAGGGGGAGGGTCCCGCTGGAATTGTCCAGCACCAGAATAACTTCGCCATAACCCAAGGAAGGGCGTTTGGCAGAGCCGGCAAAGATCAAATCCTCGGCCCTCTCCCCCCGGAGGATTTTCAGCCGCTGCTCCCCCAAAACCCAGCGGATAGCATCGGCTATGTTGCTCTTGCCACTCCCATTGGGACCCACAATAGCGGTGATGCCCGGACCAAATTCCAGCTTCGTCCGGTTGGCAAAGGATTTAAAACCATACAGTTCCAAGCGGCGCAGGAGCAATTCCTCTCCCCCCTACAGACCAGAACTCAGGCAATAAACAGTTTAATTTTAGCACATGTTCAGGGCAATTGACCAATTATCTTTCCCCTCTGGGACGAAAAAACCACAAAAAACCTGTCCGTGCTACCAGCGGACAGGTTTGAAGGACATTGTCGATATGGTCTATCTCGGATCGACAATGAATTTAATGGCCGTTCTCTCCTCACCATCAATTTGGATTTCGGCAAAGGCCGGAACAGCAACGAGATCAATACCATTGGGTGCTACAAAACCTCGGGCGATGGCAATAGCCTTCACTGCTTGGTTCACGGCTCCAGCCCCTACCGCCTGCAACTCTGCTGAACCGTTTTCCCGCAGGACAGCAGCCAGAGCTCCCGCTACCGATTTTGGGTTTGATTGGGCTGATACTTTTAGTACTTCCACAGGGTCACTCCTCCTTTGGTTGAATGGGGTCAACGCCGTCTTCAATTAATTATATTCGCCTTATTCCGGATAATTCCTCCCTTTCCAGAATATATAAACATTTCTTTGTCATTTTCCTTCTCCGGGACAGGCCCCGTTCCTATTCTATTCTATGAAATATCCCTTCCTTTGGGAAGGGATAAAGGGAGGTATTTCCTGAGAATAGGGGCATAAAACCGTGGATGTCCCTACAGTCCATGCTTCTCCGCCACCAGGGTCAGGGCCTGCTGGGCTGCCGCCTGTTCGGCCTCCTTTTTGCTTCTCCCCACTCCTACCGCCACCTGTTGCCCGTTAATCATGACACCTACCCGGAAGGTCTTATTGTGATCCGGCCCATCGGCAGCCAGCAAATTATACTTGAGACTATAATTGCGATACCGCTGGAGGGCTTCCTGGAGCTGGGTCTTGTAGTCGAAAAATAGCTCCTCCTCCCCTTCAATGCGGGAGCCCAGGATTTGGGCCACAAAGTCCCTGGCTGCCTCCAGCCCCTGATCCAGAAAAATAGCTCCGAGGAGGGCTTCCAGGGCATCGGCCAGCAAGGCGGGACGCTCCCGGCCCCCCGACAATTCCTCTCCCTTGCCCAGGCGGAGATAGGAGCCCAGTTCAAGCTGGCGGGCACACTGCTCCAGGGTTGCTTCACACACCAGGGCGGCCCGCCTTTTGGTCAGGGCACCCTCGGATAGTTCCGGATACCTGTGATACAACAGTTCACTGACTGCCAGTTCCAAAACGGCATCCCCGAGAAACTCCAGCCTCTCGTTGGACTGGTGCCCTCCCCCCTGCTCGTTGGCAAAGGAAGCATGGGTTAGGGCCTGCTCCAGATAGCTGGGTTCTGTGAACTTTATCCCGATTTTGCTTTCCAGCTCTTCTAATCCCCTCATACTACCACCTTTAAAATAACCCTCCCTTCCCCCGGGGCCTGCTACCCGGAATAGGAAGGGATTTATAAGAAAGTCCCGTAGTTGGACTACGGAACTATAGGTTAATTATTATAAATTGGCCTTCAGATACTCTACTGCATCCCCTACTGTGACAATTTTCTCTGCTTCTTCATCGGAAATTTCCAGGTCAAACTCCTCTTCTAATGCCATGATCAGCTCGACCACGTCCAGGGAATCGGCGCCAAGATCGTCAATAAAGGAACTCTCCAGCTTGATTTCCCCTTCATCGATACCAAGCTGTTCGGCAAGGATTTCCTTTACCCTGGCGAAGTAATCCATCCCCTTCACCTCCCTTCACAGCCTTCTCCTGCATTCTTCTATAATGATATAGTGTTGGGGCAAAAAATATACACTGGACAGCCAATCCCCAACCCGGCAGGTGATCTCCGGTAATAACTGCCACCTGCTGACTTCCATTTTAAACAACTACCCCCGGATGATCAAGGGCCTGGCGTCATAATTAATCCCCCGTGAAAGCCCGCATCTTTTCCTGGATTTTGGCCACGACATCCCTTTGCACCGCTGCCACTGCCGCGCCAATGGCGTTTTCAATGGCCCTGGCTTTGGAGCTCCCGTGGCTGATTATGCAAATCCCCTTGACACCCAGGAGGGGGGCGCCACCATACTCCTGGTAATCGAGGCCCTTTTTGAAACGGCGGAAGGCCGGCAGGGCCAGGGCCGCACCCAGCCTGGTGCGAAACTCTGCCTCGAGCTCCCCCTTGAGCCTCTCCATGAGGGCAAAGGCCAGCCCTTCGGCCAGTTTTAAGATTATATTGCCGACAAAACCATCACAGATGATGACATCCACAACCCCGGCGGGCAGCTCCCTGCCCTCTACATTCCCGACAAAGTTGAGGCTGGAACGGGCCAGGAGCTGGTAGGTCTCCCGGCTCAGCTCATTTCCCTTTTCCGCCTCGCTCCCGATATTTAAAAGGCCCACCCTGGGATTTGGTATTCCCCACACATTCTCCGCATAAATTGCCCCCATATGGGCAAACTGCTCCAAGTAGACCGGGCGGGCATCGGCATTGGCGCCGGCGTCCAGGAGCAGGCAGAGGCCCCGGGCAGTGGGAAAGGGAGAAGCGATGGCCGGTCTGGCAACCCCTTTGATCCGGCCCATTTGAAAGAGGGCTGCCCCCATGGCGGCACCCGTATTTCCCGCCGAAACAAAGGCTGCCGCCTCCCTTTCCTTAACTAGCCGGGCAGCAACAACTACCGAAGCTTCTTTCTTGCGCCGCAGGGCCAGGCCCGGATTCTCATCCATGGCAATCACATCCTGGGCGGGAACAATCCTTATCCCCCCGGCCCCTTCCCAGCCGCAGGCTTCCAGTTCGGCCTCCAGCTCCTCGGGCCTGCCAACTAAAAGGACCTCCAATTCCTCCTGCTTCTGCAGGGCTGCGACAGTTCCCCGGACCAGCTCCCGGGGCGCATAGTCGCCGCCCATGGCATCAACGGCAATCTTCACCCTTTTTCCCTCCTTAATGGAGCAAGGAAACCAGTACAACCATTAATAATAACCGGCCCTAGCATCTGGTATAGATAGTATACACCGCTATTTAGGGCAGGACAAGGAATTGGGGACGGACAATTCCAAAAAACAAGGAAATCCCTTCCATATGGAGGATTTCCTTGTTTTCCAGTCCCATACTTGAAATTCCCTTATTCTTCCTGGTTCACAACCTGCCGGTTTTTATAGTAGCCGCAATTGGAGCAAACCCTGTGGCTCAATTTGGGTTCGTGGCAGCGCGGACAGGCCATTAAACCGGGTAAGGTAAGTTTCCAGTGGGCACGGCGGCGGTCACGCCTGGCCCTGCTCATTTTTTTCTTCGGTACAGCCATTCCTGGACACCCCTTTCCATACAGCCTTTAATGCTTCTTGTTTATTTCCTTTCCAACAACTTGGCTAAACCTGCCAGCCGGGGATCTATCTCCTGCCGCTGGCAGCCACACTCGGCAAGATTGAGATTCTGACCACAGCGGGGACACAGGCCCCGGCAGTCTTGGCGGCAGGTTGCTTTCATGGGCAGAGCTGCCAGCAGGTTTTCCCTGATTGCCGCAGTGAGATCGATGTTATTGCCGGAAAAGAAGTTGATGCCATCCTCCTCTTCCCTTCCATTTCCCGGGAAGTCTCCGGTCTCGGAAAAGGCCTCGCTGATGGCGACTTCAAGCTTCTGGGAGAATTTCTCCAGGCAGCGGCTGCAGCTTAAGGATAACTCTACCCTTATCTGGCCTTCTACCAGGATGACTCCGTCGATATTCTTCAGCCGTAAATCCGCCTTAACCGGCGAGAGGAGGGTTACCTCCTGAACCGCCTCTTCCGCAAAGGAAGGCAAGGTCCCCTCCAGGCTAACCTCAGTTTGCGCTCCCGGGGTCTTTTTCAGATCGGCAACATTGATTCTCACAGGGGTTCCCTCCCCCTACTAAACAACCTTCATTATAAGTAGTAACCTTTCCCCTTGTCAAGTCAACCAAGCCAGTTTAATGGTAGTCTGCCGTCGGTAGTCGATGGTGGGATAATGGGTACCGGAATTGCGACGACACTGGCAAGTGAGAAGGGGCAGCGACACCATATCCAAGTCCCAAAGGGGTAAGCTGTGTCACTGCCCGAAAAAATCGAACCCGTTTGAGAGATGAAAATTCTAGGTCATGATTACTTTTCAACCGGCCAAAGCTATCCGGCTACTGGCAGCAACAGCAACCCCGGCCCTTGACCAGTTCCAGGGTATCCTGGGCAATCATCAGTTCCTCGTTGGTGGGGATAACGAAGATCTTTACGGCCGAGTCGTCGCGGCTTACCTCCGCTTCTTTCCCCCGGACCTTGTTCTTTTCAGGATCGATGACGGCTCCCAAAAACTCCAGGCCACGGCAAATCTCTTCCCGGATGGCAATGCCGTTTTCACCGATGCCCGCCGTAAAGACAATGGCATCGACCCCGCCCATGGCAGCGGCATAGGCGCCAATATACTTCCGGTTCAAGTAAGCAAAGATGTCCAGGGCTAACTGGGCCCTTTCATTGCCCTTTTCCGCCGCCTCTTCAATATCCCGCATGTCGCTGCTTACACCGGATATTGCCAGCAAGCCGCTCTTTTTATAAAGGATATCGTTCATTTCGGCGGCAGTCAGGCCCTCCTTTTCCATCAAGAAGGGAATGACGGCCGGATCCACATCGCCACAACGGGTACCCATGATGGGCCCCGAGATGGTGCCGAAGCCCAGGCTGGTATCAATGGAAATACCGTTCTTGACAGCCGTCAGGCTGCAGCCGTTGCCCAGGTGGCAGGTGACAATCTTTAATTCCTCCAGGGGACGGTCCATCAGCCTGGCACACCGCCGGGCCACGTACTTGTGGGAAGTGCCGTGGAAACCGTAGCGGCGCACGGCGTATTTCTCATAATACTCGTAGGGTACCCCATAGATATGGGCTTCCTTGGGCACGGTCTGGTGAAATGCGGTATCAAAGACGGCCACCTGGGGAACCCCCGGCATCAAACTGCTGCAGGCCTCGATCCCCATAATGTTGGCCGGATTGTGGAGGGGAGCCAGCTCCGAACATTCATGGAGAACCTTCATAACTTCCTCATCGATAATAACCGAATCGGCGAATTTCTCGCCCCCGTGAACAACCCGGTGGCCAACGGCGTCTATTTCTCCCATGTCTTCGATGACGCCATGGTTTTCGTCCTGGAGGGCGTCAATGACCATCTGGATTCCCACTTTATGATCGGGAACCTCTTTGGAAATTTTCACCTTTTCCCCGGCATTCCCATTGGGGATGTGGGTGAGCAAGGAGCCCGGGATGCCAATCCTTTCCAGCAAACCCTGGGCCATGACCTTCTCCTGTTCCATGTCGATAAGCTGGTACTTAAGAGAAGAGCTGCCACAATTTAACACCAATATTTTCATAATGACCCTTCCTCCTTCGCATCCTATTCCTGGGCCTGGACAGCCGTGATGGCAATGACGCTGACAACATCCTCGACGCTGCACCCCCGGGAAAGGTCGTTGACGGGCCGGGCCATTCCCTGGGTAACAGGACCTACTGCAGCTGCCTTGGCCAGGCGTTCCACCAGTTTGTAACCGATATTCCCCGACTGGAGATCCGGGAAGATGAGGACGTTGGCCTTGCCGGCTATTTCGCTTTCCGGAGCCTTCTTGGTACCAACGGCCGGGACAATGGCGGCATCAAGCTGCAGTTCTCCATCGACCAACAGTTGGGGCGCCTTTTCCTGGACCAACCTGGTTGCCTCTACTACCTTGTCCACCAGGGGGTGCTGGGCACTGCCCTTGGTCGAGAAGGAAAGGAGGGCAACCCGGGGCTCCATTCCCAGCAGGGACCTGGCCGTTTGGGCCGAGGCAATGGCAATGGCGGCCAGTTGTTCCGCCGTCGGGTCGGGATTCAGGGCACAGTCGGCAAAAACGAAAACTCCATCTTCTCCCATGTCACAGTCGGGGACTATCATTATGAAGGCACTGGAGACAATGGGGATGCCTGGAGCCGTCTTTATGATCTGCAAGGCCGGGCGAAAGACATCGGCAGTAGTGTTGGCAGCCCCTGCCACATAGCCGTCGGCATCCCCTTCTTTGACCATCATGGCCGCATAATACATGGGTTCACCGATCAATTCCCGGGCCTGCTCCAGGGTTAACCCCTTGTGTCGGCGCAGTTCATAGAGGGCCTGGCTGTAAGCCTCGGTTTTGGGGGATGACTTTGGCTCGATAATCTCGATTCCATCCAGATCTACCCCTATTTTGGCGGCTGCTACCTCAATCTCGGCCCGATAGCCCAAGAGTATAGGGTTGGCGGTTCCTTCGGCCTTAACTATTTGGGCCGCCTTCAGCATCCGCGCATCTAGGGCTTCAGGCAGGACAATGGTTTTTACCTGGGTTTTCGCCTTTTCTTTAATTCGAGTCAAAATATCCACCTTAGCAACCTCCCTTATAATAATGTTTAGAACACAGGTGCAAGGAAACCATGGTACAGTACAGCTACACAAATATTCTTCCCCAATTACTGCTAACTACACAAGAGGTCGGGGCCGGTGGAACCAGCCCCCCTCTAAAACTTGTCCCTGGTTATACCACCAGCTACGCTCCTCGCTGTATTTCCCTACACTCCTGTGTTTACAGCCCTTTTTCCCTTTCGACATGAAAAGGGAAATTCCTCCTCTCCTTGTTAAAGAAGGGACAAAGAAGGAGCAGGAACTTAAACTAATATCCCGAATAACTCCCAGGAGGTGAGAATAATGCGGGTAGCGGGAGTAATTGCCGAATACAACCCCCTCCACAATGGCCACCGCCATCATCTTAAAGAGGCGCGGCGTTTGACGAAGGCCGATTTTCTCCTTTGCATCCTGGGCGGCAACTTCACCCAGCGGGGTGAACCGGCGGTGGTGAACAAGTGGGCCCGGACCAGGATGGCCCTGGAAAATGGCGCCGATCTGGTTTTCGAATTGCCGGTCGTGTATGCGGTCCGACATGCCCAGGGCTTTGCCGGCGGGGCTGTCAAGTTGCTGGAAGCCACCGGGGTGGTGGATTACCTGGTCTTTGGCAGTGAGCATGGACATATCACAGAGCTAAAGGCCCTGGCCGATTTTTTAGGCCAGGAAAACCCTCCCTTCAGGGAAAGGTTGAAGGGCTACCTCAATGAGGGCTATCCCTTCCCGGCCGCCCGTTCCATGGCCCTGGTCGATTATCATAAAGAAAAGGCTATTCCCGGCCTGGAAGGGCTGAGGGCAGAGGAGGTAGGGGCCCTGATCCGCCATCCCAATAATATCCTTGGCCTGGAATACCTCCAGGCCCTGGCCCAAACCAGGAGCAGTATCCGCCCCCTCACCATTCCCCGCCTGGGGGCCGGCTACCATGAGGAGAAACTGACAAACAGGATTGCCAGTGCCACCGCCATCAGACTGGCCCTCTATGAGAACAAGCAGTATCCCCCCCTCCTTAAGTTCATGCCGGCCAGGGCCTGGCAGATACTCGGGGAGGAAATAGAGGCAGGGAGGGCTCCCGTCTTCATCGATTCCTTTGCCCCCCAAATCATCACCTTACTGCGGCGGACACCCCTGGCCGAGCTCCGGCAGATGGCTGGTGTAGGGGAGGGCCTGGAAAACCGCCTCAAAGATGCCGCCCGTTCTGCAGGCACCATCGAGGATCTCCTGGCTGCCCTCAAGACAAAGCGCTATACCCGCACCCGCCTCCAGAGGCTCCTCCTTCATTTCCTCTTCAATTTTACCGTCGATGATGCCAGGGACTTTTCCCCCCAGGGGGACCCCTGTTACCTCCGCCTCCTGGGCTTTACGCCCCGGGGCAGGCAGCTGCTCAAATATATTAAAAAAAGAGCAACCCTGCCCCTCATCACAAAACCGGCCCGGGATCTTGTCCCCCACATCAAGGCATCGAAACGAACGGCCCGGATGTGGGAATTAGAGTGCCTTGCTACCGATCTCTATGTCCTGGCCTATCCCTGCCCCCGGTCCCGCCAGGCCGGGCAGGATTACACCCAACCCCTGGTCATTACCACCGCTGAGGGGCAGGGGAGTTAAGGAGGGCCTTAATCTGGGGCAGGAAGCGGCGGGCTGCTTCGGCCCCCTCCTCGATGCATCTCTCGGCATCATCCAGGCTGGCCGGATTAATATCCCCTACCCTGGGTTCAATTACCAGATCGGCTTCCTGTAATTTGTCGGCCACAACCTGGGTCTGGAGGAGGGCAAAGGACTGGAGGATTATCTCGGCAACATTGTTGAGGCGGTCCGGGCAAAAGGAGGGGTTGATGCTGACGGCGATCACCTTCTCCGCCCCCATGGCCCGCACTGTACTTATGGGCACCCGGTTTACCAGGGCACCATCGACCAGGACCTGTCTCCCCTGGCGCAAGGGAGTAAAGATGCCGGGTATGGAAATACTGGCCCGCACGGCCTCAACTACCGGTCCTTCCCGGAACACAACCTCCCTGCCGCTGGCAAGGTCGGTAGCCACCACAGCCAGGGGGATCTGCAGCTCGGCAAAGGTGATGTCCCGGAGAAAGAGCTGCAAAATTTCCATTATATTCTTCCCCTGCAGCAGGCCCTGCCTGGGAAAGACGGGATCAACCAGGTGGCGCAGGCGCAGGTGTTTGGCGATGTCAGCCAGGGTTTTCAAATCAATGCCGGCAGCATACAGGGAGCCGATAACGGCCCCAATGCTGGTTCCGGCCACATAATCGGCAGTGATCCCCTCATCTTTTAAAACCTGCAAAAAACCCAGATGACACAGCCCCCGCAGGGCACCGGCACCCAAAGCCAGGCCTAGTTTTCTTTTCTTTCCTGTCATTTTTACCCCTCCCCTTGGAGGTCCAAGGTCTGCGTTGGAATATATTAAGCCTGCACCTTTTTCTCCCCCACCCCTGGCATAATGTCGGTAACCTGACAATATAATCTTTATGAGTTGCCAGAGGGAATATCCACCAGGGTACCGACAGGAAAGGGGGATTTACCGGTGCAGCAGAAATCCAAGCGCCTCAGGGGGTATTTTATCGCCTACATTATGGCCTTTGGTGCCATATTTCTCACCGTATGTATGGTTCAATACCCCGATGCTTCCTTTGAAGCTGCTGCCCAGGGTCTGCAGGTCTGGTTTGAAATTGTTTTCCCGGCCCTCCTGCCTTTTTTTATTGCCGGACAGATCCTCATGGGCCTCGGCGTCGTCCACTTCCTGGGGGTCCTCCTGGAACCCTTTATGCGCCCTATCTTTAATATTCCCGGAGCCGGTGCCTTCGTTGTCGCCATGGGCCTGGCCTCGGGCTACCCCGTTGGCGCTGCCCTGACAGCCGAGCTGAGGCGCAGGGAGCTGGTGTCCCGGACTGAAGCCGAGCGGCTCATGAGTTTTTCCAACACCGCCGACCCCCTTTTCATGTTCGGTGCCGTCGCTGTGGGCATGTTCGGACTGGCCCCCGTTGGTGTCACCATATCCCTCTCCCATTATATCTCCACCATCATGGTCGGAATCCTCCTTCGTTTCTACGGCCGCCAGGAAGACCCTGTGTCTGCTCCCCCGAAAAAGGAGCAGGGAGAGCAGGGCAATATCATGACCAGGGCATTGAAGGCCCTTTACCGGGCCCGCATAGAGGACGGTCGGCCCTTCGGGCAATTGATGGGCGATTCCATCCGCCAATCGGTCAATACCCTCCTTCTGGTCGGAGGCTTTATCATCCTCTTCTCAGTTGTGATCCGGGTTGCTACCATTGTGGGCTTGACGAGGATGCTGGGACATTTTATTGCCAGGCTCCTCATCCCCCTTGGACTGCAGCCAACCCTGGCCGAGGCCTGCATCAGCGGCCTCTTTGAAGTGACCATTGGCTGCAACCTGGCCAGTTCGGCCGCCAACAGCGCCGGGCCCGGGCTGGCTCCCCTCATCCAGCGGGTTGCCATCGCCAGCGGCATCATTTCCTGGAGCGGCATCTCCGTCCACTGCCAGGTGGCCGCCGTTGTCAACGATACCGATATCCGGATGACGCCCTTCGTCCTGGCCCGCTTTCTCCACGGCATCCTTTCGGCAATAGTAGCCGTGTTCCTATTTAAATACGGGGCTCCGGTCCTCACCAATCTTGCCCTGCCCGTCTTTTCCCAGGCGGCAGCCCTGCCGGTCTGGGCCTACCCTATTGTGCGGTTTCGCTATATCGGCACCAGAATAGGGGGCGTCCTGCTCCTCCTCTGCCTTCTGTCCGCAGCCTACAATATTATCACCAGGATCCGCTTGATTCCCTTCTGGATCAAAAAGGGAAATTGAAATCCTAGCCTTGAGCCCTCTCCTCATCCTTTTTCAGCTCGGCCCGACCCCGCTGCACCGATTCGGTCAAATTGTCGAGGACCTCCTCCACCTTTACCAGGACCCTTTCTGCATAGGCGTGGGAGCCCAGGCGGATCTCTCTGGCCTCCTCCTGGGCCTTCAGGAGTATTTCCTCGGCCTGCTGCCTGGCCAGTTTCGTTATTTCATTTTCATCGACCAGTTTAGCAGTGTAATCCTTGGCCTGCTGTACTATCTCCCGGGCTTCATTTTCGGCATCGGCAATAATCCGCTTCCGCTCTTTTAAAACCCATCTTGCCTGGCGCAGTTCGTCGGGTAAAGAATTCCTGATCTGCTCGATGACTTCAATCAACTCATCTTCATTTACGACCACCTTGCCCGTCAGCGGGATCCGTCCTGCCTCCGCAATGAGCTCTTCTAAATTATCAAAGAGTTCAAAGATTTCCATGCGGCCCTCCCCTTCCCGAATAACTATTTTGCTGGCCCTTTACCCCCGCTTAAATTTACGCCGGAGGGCGGCTTCCACATTGTCGGGGACCAGACCCTGAATGCAGCCACCATAGCCGGCTATTTCCTTTATAATACTCGAACTGAGATAGATATACTTGCTGTTGGTCATCATAAAAACAGTCTCCACATTGGGGGCCAGTTTTTTGAGGGTCAAAGCCATCTGCAATTCATAATCAAAATCCGATACCGCCCGCAGCCCCCGTACAATTATCTTGGCCCCCTTCCTCTTCACATAATCGCTCAACAGGCCGTCAAACCAATCCACTTCAACGTTGGGAAGGTGTTTTGTAGCCTCCCTCAGCATCTCCACCCTTTCCTCCGTTGTAAAGAGGGGATCCTTTCCCGCATGTTTTCCCACCGCTATTAATAAATGCTTGAAGATACCACTGGCCCGCTCAATGATATCCATGTGTCCATTGGTTACCGGGTCAAAACTACCTGGATAAACGGCAATCAGCACCACAACCCCTCCTATAAAGGATTACTCTCTTCTTCCCTGCTGTAAAAGGTCAGGACTGTATCACCATAGCGTCGCTGCCGCCAGAGCTGAAGGTTGGCAATCCTCCCGGGTAAATCTTCCTTACGAGAATGTTCTACAGCCACAACACCTCCTGAGGAAAGCACCCCACTTTGGGCCAACTTACGTAAAATAGACAGGGTCATCCCCTCTCCATAGGGAGGATCGATAAATACCAGATCAAAGGACCTCCCCTGGCGCTGGAACAGGGAGAGGGCCGCGCCAGCATCCTGCCGGTAGAGTTCGGCAGAGGGTAACAAACCCGTGAGAAGAAGATTGCGTCTAACTAAAATGATACTGTCCCGCTGGCGATCGACAAATACAGCCCGGCTTGCCCCCCTGCTCAAGGCTTCGATCCCCAGTGCCCCTGTCCCTGCAAAGAGATCCAGGACAATGGCATCCTCTATTTTTCCCGCCAGGATATTAAAAAGGGCTTCCTTCACCCGATCCGAAGTCGGCCTGATCTTGGTTCCCCGGGGCTGGCGCAAAATACGCCCCCGGGCTGAGCCCCCGATAACACGCAACCCCAACCCTCCATTGTATGCCATTATTATGTTTAATTTTACCACAATTCCTGCGAAAAAGCGAGGAAGGATAAGAAAAGGTGTTATGGTTATTGGTATAAATTACCATTAAATTGCTGTATATATTTGTTCCCGCGGTCAATAATAAGGATAAAACCACCATTAATATGAAGCAAGAATTCAGTCCTCCCCCATAAGCTCTTCCTCCGGTTTCTCCTCTCCCAGTGGCGGCCTGGTTTCCAGGCCGCCATATCTTTTCCCCTGTCCGACAACGTAGTTTTTTGCAAGGGGGAACTAATTCTCCTTCCGGTGGAAAGACTAAGGAGAGAAAACAACCATAAGGAGGTACCAACCATGGCAGGGAAACCGTCCTTTGCTGACAGGGCCACCATCAGGACAGACCTGGCCGTCGAGGCCAGGCAGTTCCTAACCCAACAGGGCTATCCTGTACCCGGGGTAACGGTAGAAGATGACGAAAACGAATACGCCAGGGTATCTTGGGTAAAGATTACTTCCCCCGAGGGAGCCCAGGCCATGGGAAAACCCCCGGGCAATTATATTACCATTGAATCCCCGTACCTGCGCCAGGCCAGCCGGGTTGCCCAGGAGGAAATTGGCAAGCTCCTGGCCCGGGAATTGGAAAAACTGGCCAATCTGCCTCCCGAGGCCACCATTCTCGTAGTTGGCCTGGGAAACTGGCATGCCACCCCCGATGCCCTGGGTCCCAGGGTCATCGATGAATTGCTGGTTACCAGGCACGTCGCCCAGTATGCCCCGGAGGAGCTCTCAGAAGGCCTGCGCATAGTCTGTGCCCTGGCACCCGGGGTGTTGGGCTTAACGGGTATTGAGACGGGGGAGATCGTCAAGGGTATTGTGCAGAATGTCAAACCCGATTTAATTATTGCCATCGATTCCCTGGCTGCCCGCAGTGTCGATCGGGTGTGTACCACCATCCAGCTGGCAGACAACGGCATTAATCCCGGTTCAGGGATAGGCAACAAACGAATGGGGATTACTCGTGAAACCATGGGGGTGCCGGTAATTGCCCTCGGCGTCCCTACCGTTGTCCATGCCAGCAATATTGCCTATGATGTTATTGAAACCCTCCTGGGGCAAATGAAGGGTGAGCTGGACCTGGGCATCATGGGCCGGCTGGGGGAAGCCGATAAGCGGCAGATGATCAGGGCTGTCCTGGGCTCGGAGATGGGGGATCTCCACGTAACCCCCAAGGAAATAGACTCCCTCATTCTCAACATCTCCCGGGTGCTGGCGGGAGCCCTCAATGTGGCCCTGCATCCAGCCGTGAAAGAAGAAGACCTGTATCGTTATCTACAATAGGCCCCGGCTTCCTTGAAATAGATCTAGGCCCTTCGTTCCCACCAGTTTTGACCAAAGAGTCCCTCCAGGGCATGCCTCAGGGCGGTATGGGCCGGATCAGTAAGGTGGGGGTCCCGGCTTAAAATCTGCAAGGCCTCCCGGCGGGCCTGGGGGATGAGGCCGATGTCCTCCATCAGGTCTGCCACCTTTAATTCCGGAAAACCACTCTGTCTTGTGCCGAAAAACTCGCCGGGACCCCGCATCTTTAAATCGGCTTCGGCCAGGCGAAAGCCGTCAGTGACTTCCGTCATCACCTGCAGGCGCTGCCTCCCCTCTTCAGTGGTGGGAGTACCAATCAGAATGCAGTAGGACTGGTATTCTCCCCGTCCCACCCTGCCCCGCAGCTGATGCAGCTGGGCGAGGCCGAACCTTTCGGCATTTTGAATCACCATGACCGATGCATTGGGGACGTCTACCCCTACTTCGATCACCGTCGTTGCCACTAAAATATCAATTTCCCCCCGGCGAAACTCCTCCATCACCCTTTCCTTCTCTTCCAGGGGCAGGCGGCCGTGGAGGAGGCCCAGCTTAAGATCGGGAAAAACCTTCTCCTGCAAGTAGGAGGCCAGTTCCGTGGCCGCCTGGACCTCGAGCTTGTCTGATTCTTCCACCAAGGGGCAGACAATATAGGCCTGACGGCCTTCCCCCACTTGCCGGCGCAGGAAGGCATAGACCCTGGTGGCTATTTTTTCACTGACCCAATAGGTTTCCACCGGTTTTCGGCCCGGCGGCACCTCGTCCAGGACGGTGATATCCAGGTCCGAATAGAATACCAGGGCCAGGGTGCGGGGGATGGGAGTGGCCGTCATAACCAATAGATCGCAGGCTTCCCCTTTCTTTAACAGGGTGGAGCGCTGGGAGACCCCGAAACGGTGCTGCTCGTCAATGACCACCAGACCCAGCCTGGCAAAGTCCACCCCTTCCTGGATAACGGCATGGGTGCCAACCACCACCCGGGCCCCTCCCCCCTCGATCCTTTGGAGCACCATTTCCCTTTCCTTACCGGTCATAGACCCCGTCAACAGAGCAACCTCTATTCCTATAGGCTTTAATAAGCGGCTGAGGTTCAGGTAATGCTGCTCTGCCAGGATCTCCGTCGGTACCATCACCACACCCTGATAGCCGTTTTCAACCGTCTTTACCAGGGCATAGGCGGCAACGACTGTCTTACCCGAGCCCACATCCCCCTGAAGGAGCCTGTCCATGGGTCTTTTCCCTTCCATATCCCTGGCGATTTCCGCCAGGGCCCTTTTCTGGGCTCCCGTTAGGGTAAAGGGAAGCTGGGCGAGGAAGCTGGCCACCAATTCCCCATCGGGGCCGTGGGCAATCCCTTCCCCCTCTTCCCGGTCATACAGGAGGCCCAATTGGAGTAAAAGGAGTTCCTCGAAGGCCAGGCTGCGGCGGGCCCTCTGCACCTGCTCCCAGCCGGTAGGAAAGTGCATCTCCCTTATTGCCACCGCCCGGGGAAGAAGCCCCTGCCGTTCCCGGATTTCTGCCGGTATTATTTCCTCCAGGTCGGCGCCACAGGCCTTCAGGGCTGTGAAGACCGCATAGCGGAGCAGGCGGGAAGTTAAACCTTCAGTGGCGGGATAAATGGGTACAATCCGGCCGCTGTGCAGGCCCTTTTGCCGGGCCACGGTTTCAACCTCGGGACTGTTCATCTGCAGCTCTCCATAGCGCATCTCCACCTTACCGGTGGCCATTACTTCCTGTCCCCGGCGCAGCTGTCCCTTCCGGTAGGGTTGATTAAAAAAAACCAGGGCCAGGCTCCCCGTCCCGTCGGTTAGCTCAAACTTGGTAATGGTAAGACCCCGGCGGGGCCTTATCTCCTCCACCCTCCCCAATCTGCCCCGCACCGTTACCCGGCTGCCGGGTTTGACCCCTGCCACCGGCTGGCATTCACTCCGGTCTTCCCACTGCCTGGGGAACCAGAACAACAATTCCCCCACGGTTTTGATTCCCAGCCGCCCGAAGAGTCGGGCCCGGCTGGGTCCTATCCCCGGCAATTCCTGAATGCTGCTATTTAGTCCAACCCTGCCCTGCATAGTATCACTCCCAGAAAACATCCCTCGCTAATACCCCTGCCAGGGGGCAGCACGTCGCCGGCTCCTGCAGCAGCCAGACTGTACAGGGTGATGCCAGAAAAAACAGGCGCTAATTTGCACCTGTAATTTCCGCCACCTACTTTCGCCCCTTTTTAATCAGGCTCAGGGGCTGATGCCGATGAGGGCCAGGGTGCCGGGGCCAACGTGGGTTCCAATCACTGGTCCAACAGTGGAGATGATAATCTCCTGGGGCTGCCACCTTTCCCTGGCCTTCTTTTCAAGTTCTGCCATCCCTTCAGGATTGGCAGCATGCATCATGGCCATTATCCTCTGCCTGCCCGTTCCGATGGCGGCTTCCATTTTTGTCAGGAGCTGTTCCATGCCCTTGGCCCGTCCCCGGGCCTTGGCCGCCGGGACAATAATGCCCTGCTCCAGGGTCAGGATGGGCTTTATATTGAGCATGGAACCCAGGAAAGCCTGGGCTTTACCAATCCGCCCTCCCTTTTGCAAATACTCCAGGGTATCCACCATAAAGAAGACCCTGATCCTTTCCTTCAGCCTGTTGACCAGGTCCACTATTTCTGCCTTAGACTTCCCGGCCTGCGCCGCCCGGGCCGCCTCTAAGACCAGGACACCCAGGACCGTGGAAGCCTGCCAAGAATCGATGACCTCGATATCAGCTTCCGGCAGCATAGATTTGGCCACCTCTGCCGAGTGATGGGTGCCACTCAAGTGGGCAGAGATATGGATGGAAATTATAGAATCAATCCCCTGCTCCAGAAGCTTCCGGTAAGTCTCGACAAACTCACCCGGTGAAGGTTGGGACGTCGTCGGCAGTACGGCACTGGCCTGGAGCTTTTGGTAGAATTCACCGGCAGTAATATCCACCCCATCCCGGTATTCCTCCTGGCCAAAATGGACCTTCAGCGGGACAATATGGATGCCGTATTCCTTTACCAGGTCCTCCGGCAGGTCGGCAGTGCTGTCACACACAATCCCGATGGTCATTTCTTACACCTCCCCCTCGGAACCTATTCCACCGCCACAATATAGTAGTACAAGGGCTGTCCTCCTTCATAGACCTCCACCTCACACTGGGGATAGGCGTCACTGACCCGGGCTGCCAGCTCCTGGGCAGCGGCACTGCTGACCCCTTCCCCATAATAGATGGTGAGTATCTCGCCGTCATCCTCAACCAATTGTTCAAGGAGTTTCAGCACCACTTCCTCCGGCTCCTGCCCCAGGACAGAAAGCTCTCCATCGATTAGACCCAGGATATCCCCCGCCTGGATTTTTTGTCCATTAAAACTGGAATCCCGGACAGCGTAGGTCACCTCTCCGGTCTTGACTTCCTCTATGGCCGCGGTCATCTCCTGGCCATTGGTCTCCAGATCCGCCTCCGGGTCAAAGGCCAATAGGGCGGCAATGCCCTGGGGGATGCTTTTGGATGGTACCACCAGTACCTCCTTTTTGGTAAGATCCCGGGCCTGCTGGGCGGCCAGGATCACATTTTTGTTGTTGGGTAAAAGGATTACTTTATTATAGCGGCTGTTTTCAATGCTCCGCACCAGCTCTTCGGTGCTGGGATTCATGGTCTGCCCCCCGTCAATAACCCTTTCCACACCCAAACTCTCAAGGATGGCAGTAATTCCCTCTCCCAGGGCTACGGCAATTACACCAGTACCCACTTCTGCCTGAACCTCATCGCTATCGGCAATGCCAGGCCCGGCGGCTTCCGGTGGATTAGCAGCAAGGACTTCCCGGTGTTGTTCCGCCATATTATCAATCTTTACGTCATGGAGGGTACCCTGCTCCAGGCCAATTTCCAGAGCCTGGCCCGGGTGATTGGTATGAATATGAACCTTAATCACTTCTCCCGTCCCCACGGCAATCAGGCTGTCGCCCAGGTCGCTGAGCCGCAGGCGGATTTTCTCTATGTCGAGGCCATGCCCCTTGATGATAAACTCGGTGCAATACTGATAGGTTAAAGCTGCCGGCTCTTCCCCAACCCCTTCCTGCACCGGGCGCAGGACTTCGGCGGGCTGGGAAAGGGCAGCCAGGTCCTCGCCCTTCAGTCCCAGCAGGGCCCCCTGCATAATGCAGAGGAGACCCTTGCCCCCTGCATCCACTACCCCCGCCTCTTTCAAGACAGGCAGTATTTCCGGTGTCCGGTTCAAGGTTATCTCAGCCTGCCCGATGGCACTTTCCAGCACACCCAGTATATCTTCGCCCCGCCGGGCGGCCTGCAGGGCTGCCCTGGCTCCTTCCTTGGCTACGGTTAAAATAGTCCCCTCGACGGGTTTCATAACCCCGCGATAGGCTGTCTTCACACCCTCCTGGAGGGCAAGGGCAAATTCCATGGGGCTGGCCTCTACCTTACCTTCTAATCCGGCAGCAAAGCCCCGAAACAACTGGGACAGGATCACCCCGGAGTTTCCCCTGGCCCCCATGAGGGAGCCATTGGCCAGGGCGCCAGCAATACTGCCCAGGTCACCTGCAGCCATTTCTACCTCCCTCACGGCAGCAGTCACGGTAAGACTCATATTGGTACCCGTATCGCCATCGGGAACGGGAAAAACATTGAGGGAGTTTATTTCCTCTTTCCTTTCTTGTAATAGGGCAGCGCCGGCAAGCAACATCTGCCGCAGATGTTGTCCTTCCAAGAATTGAAGCTGCATTGTTTTACCTCCTCGGCTCCTCTTTGCTTACCTTGACCCCCTGGACTGTTATATTCACGCAGGCAACCGTAAGTCCGGTTATTTTCTCTATACTGTATTTGACCTTCTCCATCACATTATGGGCTACTTCCGATATTTTCACCCCATAACCGACAATGATGTGCAGATCCACACAGATATCCTTTTCCCTGACCGTCACTTCAACGCCCCGACTTATATTCTCCTTACCCAACAGTTCAACCAAACCATCTTTAATATTCCGTGCGGCCATGCCCACCAGGCCGTAGCACTCTATAGCCGCCATACCGGCAATGGTGGCCAGGACCTCCTCGGAAATAATAATCTGGCCATATTTGGTCTGGACTTCATTGCCCATATTGAGCCCCTCCCTCTTACTATTCGCCACAGACCTACCTCCTCGTTAGGAAAGTATGCTTCTTATTTCTTCCCTACACCTGAAAACCCTTCTTTAAATTATAACATGTTTCCCTATTATCACCAGGTTTCTGGCCACCTTTTCCAGGATAACACAATAGAAAGGACTACATTACATTATCCCTCAAAGGGGGCGAAAAATAAACCCAGGGGATAAGGCACAAAAAAAGAGGGGTAAACCCCCCTTTGGTAATTCTTCTTACTTCTTCTGAACTCCTTCTTTTTAGCAGATAAACAACCCTAACAGATACTTACCTTTTAAAGCCAATTCCTGTGTCAACATGACCAGGGAAATGGAAATCAAGGACAGCATCTACTGCAAAGAATATTACACTGGAGGTGTAACGGCCTTGTCGACCTTGGTGTAAGCTAGTTCTCCTTCAGTTGCCGCCACCACAACAGCCGCCGCTGCATCCCCGGTAATGTTAATGGCGGTCCGGGCCATATCCAAAATCCGGTCGATGCCGGCCACGAGGACCAAACCCTCCAGGGGCAGGTTAACCGACGTCAATACCATGGTGAGCATGACCAGACCGGCTCCCGGCACCCCGGCAGTGCCGATGGAGGCCAAGGTAGCGGTGAGGACGATGGCAAGTTGCTGGGCAATAGTCAGCTCCAGACCGTAGGCCTGGGCGATGAAGAGGGCACAGACCCCCTGGTAAAGGGCGGTTCCGTCCATATTGATAGTGGCTCCCAGGGGGACAACAAAACTGTTTACTGTTTTACTAACTCCCAGTTCCTCCACCGATTTCATCGTAATGGGCAGGGTGCCGGAACTGCTGCAGCTGCTGAAGGCAACCAGGGTAGCAGGCATCGTAGCCCGGAAAAACCGCAAGGGGCCAATGGGAGAAAAAAGGGCCACCGATCCTGAGTAAACCAGCAGGGCATGGAGGATGCAGCCCAGATAAACGGCAAGTATGACCTTGAAAAGGGGCAACAGCACATCAAGGCCATGGGAGCCGACGGTGTGGGCAATAAGGCCAAAAACCCCCAAAGGAGCAAACTCCATAATCAAAGCCACCAGCTTATACATGGTTTCCGCAACAGCATTGATAAAGTCATAGGCCGGTTGGGCCACCTTCCCGGCCAGGGTAATGCCAATACCAACGAATAAGGCAAAGGCAATGATTTGGAGCATGTTCATCTCACTAAAGGCAACGAAGGGGTTGTTGGGTACTATTTCCAGGAGAGTATCTATAATGGACGGTGCAGTTTTAGCTTCCACCTCCTCTACATCTACGGGTAAGGAAAGACCAACACCAGGAGCAATAACATTACCTAATAGGAGCCCGATCATAACGGCAATAGCCGTTGTCACCAGGAAAAACACGATGGTTTTTCCCCCGATCCGGCCCAGCTTTCGCACGTCACCAACACCGGCTACGCCCACCACCAGGGAAGAAAAGACCAGGGGAACGATAATCATACGAATCAGGCGCAGGAAAAGGTCCCCCAGGGGTTTCACAACACTGGCCGTGGGTCCCAGCACTGCTCCCGCCACAATACCGGCTACAAAGCCAATGAGAATCTTGACATGGAGTTTCACCTCTTAACCTCCTCTCATAAATCATCCACACGTTAAGGGAGGCATGTAATCCGTCAACTTCCCTGCAATGTTCACCCCCCACCCCTATTATGTTATTAATAATAATTATATTCCAATTCTTTATTTCCTTCTCCCTCGTGTCATTTTTCTCCCTTGTCCCCCTGGCCTGATTATTACCCTTTCCCTTGCAGCTCCCCTATTACTATGGTAAAATGTACGAGTGGACCATTTAAGGGTATATTTTCAAAGGCCGGTAAGGAGGTGCAAGGATGTCCAAGGTATGTAAAATTTGTGGCAAGGGCAAGCAAACGGGTTACAAGGTCAGCCACTCCAATATCAAATCAAAACGGAGCTGGTCCCCCAACCTCCAGAAAATAAAGATTATCATGGGCAAAGCTCCCAAAAGAGTATACGTATGTACCCGCTGTCTGCGTTCCGGCAAGGTACAGCGGGCCTACTAGCGCACCCTAGGGTGTGCTATTTTTTTTGCCAAAGGTTATCGGCAGGGTCAAATCTTAACCAAGAAAAAAGCACCGGGCAAAACCGGCGGTGCTATTTCTCTGCCTTCAACGGCCCATCACTTCGATTTTGTACACCACTTCCTGCATATCTCCCTCTTCTATCTTCCGGTAGATGTTGTTGACCTCAGCCAGGAGAACTTCCAATAAAACCAGGCGCCGATAGGGGGAATCTACCAAACGAAAGCCCCTTGTCCTCGTGATTATTTTATCGCCTTCCATTCAACCCGCCCCCCAGATAAGTCCTTGCTATCACCTCCTCCCCCCCCACCTCAGGCTATTCTCCCCTCTGAAAGACACGCATGAGCCCCAAGAGCAGCTGCCCAAGGAAACGTGGCATCTTGATCACATGGATGCGCATCCCGGTCCCTCCTTTATTTAACCCCATTCCCTCCTCCTACAACCTTTTTCCTTCCCGGAGCAGAGCCCAGCCCAGGGCAAGTAAGCTTCCCCCCAGGGCAAATAACCAAACCCAGCCGGGCAGGGCCAGGTATATGACACCCGCCCCGGCGGCCAAAAGAACTAAGCCTAAAATCCTTCGTGTACCGCTCCCAGGTCGAAAGTACAATTCTCCCCCTCCTTGCCCGGCACCTGGTTTTTCCTCTCCAGTACATATTATTCAGGGCAAAAAAGATTTGCTACTCCAAACAAAAGAAAGCACCCCCCCAAGGGTTGTTCTGGAGGGGTGGAAGAACATAGGTTTGGGCCGGCTGCAAAGTAGCCAGCCCATAATAATATTTATTGATAGGATTATCGCAATGTAATTTCGCTGAAATGTTATTCTACCGACAATGCTATCCCCGCAGGGCAGCAATGGCTTCCTTGAGATCAGGGGCGCCGAATACGGCGGAGCCGGCTACAATGATATCGGCCCCGGCGGCAATCATCTGGGGAGCCGTTTCCCGGTTCATACCTCCGTCTACGGCGATGAGGGGAGCTGCCCCCGCTTCCTGGAGCATCTTCTTTAAGGAGGCCACCTTGCCCACAGAGCCGGGTATAAATTTCTGGCCGCCGAAACCGGGGTTGACCGACATAATGAGGATCAGGTCCAGCTCGGAGAGGACATGTTCCAGGGTACACAGGGGGGTGGCCGGATTTAGGGCAACCCCCGCTTTGAGGCCGTTTCCCTTAATGGCCTGGAGGGTCCGGTGCAAGTGCCGGGCTGCCTCAACATGAACAGTCACCATCTCCGCACCGGCAGCAGCCAGGGGTTCCACATAAAAATCAGGGTTCTCCACCATCAAATGGACATCAAAGGGAATCTTTGTCAGCGGGCGCAAGGCCTTGACCACCGGCACACCAAAGGTAAGATTGGGCACATAATGGCCGTCCATAATGTCCAGGTGGAGTAGGTCGGCACCGGCCTCGGTAATCCTTTTCACCTCTTCCCCCAGGATAGCAAAGTCAGCCGAGAGCAAGGAAGGGGAAATCATGACCATAGCTAACCCTCCAATTCTTTTAAAAAGTCAAGATAATGTTTGTATCTGCCTTTATCGATCTTACCCTGCTTCACCCCTTCCTTAACGGCACATTCAGGCTCCTGCCAGTGGAGGCAGGGACTGAAGCGGCAGTGGGGAGCCAGATCGATAAACTCAGGGAAATAATACATAAGTTCCCTTCTCTCAAGCCCCGTCAAATACAGGGAAGTAAAGCCCGGGGTATCGGCTACCCGTCCTTTCCCCGGCAGTGGGAGGAGTTCTACATGCCTGGTTGTATGCCGGCCTCTCCCCAGTTTCCTGCTCACCTCCCCCACCTGCAGGGAAAAGCCCGGTTGGATCTTATTCAATAGGCTCGACTTCCCCGCCCCCGAGGGACCTGCCAGCACCGAAATTTTACCTTCGAGGAGCTCAGCCAGGGTCTCGATGCCTACCCCTGTTTTAACACTGGTAAGAACCACCACAAAGCCTGCCTGCCGGTAAATGTCGGCCACGGCAGCGACCTCCACCGCCGGAACAAGATCAACCTTGTTAAAACAAATAATTGCCTCGAGGGAAGCAGCCTGGATTAACACCAGGAACCGGTCAAGCTGTTTTAGGTTTAAGGAGGGATCTGCCATGGCGGCAACAACGATACACTGGTCGACATTGGCTATTGGGGGGCGAATGAGACTGTTTTGCCGCGGTAGTACTTCCTCAATAACGGCACTCTCCCCATCCACCGGTCTAATCTTCACCCTGTCCCCCACCAGGGGTGCTATTTCCCTTTTTACCCTCCCCCGCAGGTAGCAACGGTACTCACCTGCTGGAGTGTCGACAAAGTAGAAACCACCTACGGCCTTAATGATAATTCCCTCCTGCATCCTCTCCTCCTTTACCCTTGCTGTCCCAATTATTCCAGATCCACCCCCTCCTCTATAATACCTTCTTCCGGAGGCGGCCCGATACTGACTACTAAATTGACGGCACTGCCCTCTTCTATCAGTTCATAGGGCGCCGGGGATTGATCAATTATTAAGCCGGCAGCATAAATAGGGCTGTAATCTTCCTTTATTTCCCCTGGTACCAGGTTGAGTTCGGCAATGGTGGCCAGGGCTGCCTCCAGCTCCTGGCCCCGGAAACTGGGCAGGGTAACCTCCTTAACCAGGGGGCCGTCACTTAAGAATATATTGACACTGGCCCCAGGCACCAGTTCAGTATTGGCCTCCGGTTCCTGCCTTACCACCAGATCGATGGGAACAACATCATCATTGACCCGCTTTACCTGGCCCAGGGCGAGGTTGTTCTTTTCCAATTCCAGCTGGGCAGCATGGAGGCTGAGCCCGCGTATGTCCGGCACTATAGAGCGCTCGGGGCCCAGGCTCAAGACAAGCTCAACGGTATTTCCTTCTTTGCGCTGGGTGCCGGCTTCCGGGTACTGGCCAATTACGGTATCGGCCGGTTCCTCGCTGTATTCGCTCCGCAGAACCCGGTAATTAAGATTCCTTTCAGCCAGCAGCTCTTCTGCTTCTGACAGGGGCTTACCCACCAATTCTGGAACCTCAACCAGGGGTGGTACAAAGAGGGACTGCCAGGCCCGGTAGCCGCCAAAGGCAATCCCCAGCAGCAAGAACAGGGCAATGGCTACCTTGAGCCAGCGCCTACCTCCCCTGGCTCTATTCCCAGCGGCATCGAAGTCCCTCTTCCCGTTACCCTTGATAACTGCCTCCTGAGTCGGAGAATCGTCCTCACCGAAGGGAATATCTGCCACCGTTAGGGGGGGCTTCCTTTCTCCTATTGGGAGCACAGGGCGGGAACCGAGGCTTTCCAGGTCCTGGAGAAGTTCTCCCGCTCCCTGATAGCGTTTTTCCTCTTCCTTACTGAGGGCCTTCATGATTATGGCTTCCAATTCCGGAGAAACCCTGGGATTTAATTCCCGGGGAGGCCGGGGAGGCTCAGTCAAGTGCTTCAGGGCAACCCCCACCGGGTTCTCGGCCTGGAAGGGAACCTGGCCTGTAACCATTTCGTACAGGACAACCCCCAGGGAATAGAGATCCGAGGGGATGCCGCTAATGCCGCCCCTGGCCTGTTCCGGGGAAAAATAGTGTACTGAACCGAAGATATTGCCGCTGGCCGTCAGGGTTCCACTGCTGATGGCCCGGGCAATGCCAAAATCGGTAACCTTTATCCTTCCTTCCGTAGTGACCAGGATGTTATGGGGTTTAATATCCCTGTGGACGATACCGTGGTCATGGGCATGGACCAGGGCCCTAGCTATCTCCCGACCCAGGTAAACTGCTTCCTCATCGGGAAGGGGGCCCCGCAGGCGCAGGTAATCCTTTAGGTTGCAGCCCTGAACATATTCCATGACAATATACTGCTGCGCCCCTTCCTGGCCCACATCGTAGATGCTGACAATATTGGGATGGGACAGGGCCGCGGCAGCTCTGGCTTCACGGCGAAAACGGCGGACAAATTCGCCATCGTGGAGATATTCCTCCCGCAGGAACTTAATTGCTACCAGGCGGTCCAGGAGCCGACAGTGGGCTTTATAGACCAGGGCCATTCCTCCCCCGCCGAGCCGCTCCAAAAGCTCATATCGGCCCCCCAGAACTCTCCCCTCCATTTAACCTCACTCCTTCAAATCCTGTTGGGATTGGGGCGCAACACGGGCCAGGATAAGGGTAACATTATCCTCTCCGCCCCTGGCATTGGCGAGATCCAGCAAGGTCTGACCTTGGACGGCAAGGGAAACAGGCCGGGCCAGAATTTCCTCGATTTCAGATGCCGAGACACTGTTGCTCAATCCGTCGGTACACAACAGGCAAAGGTCACCATCCTGCAAGGAAAGGGAGCTGGTATCAACCAGAACCTGTTCCTCAGTCCCAACTGCCCGGGTAAGGATATGGCGGCGGGGGTGGGTCATGGCCTCTTCCGGGGAAACCAGTCCTTCCTCGACTAAACCCTGGACCAGGGAATGATCCCGGGATAATAGATCCAGTTTTCCCTGGCGGTACAGATACAAACGGCTGTCCCCCACATGGGCAAAGTACATCTTCCTCTCCACCACCAGGGCAGCCGTAATGGTGGTACCCATCCCGTAATATTCCGGGACCCGCAGGGACTCCTGGTAAATCATGGTATTACATTTCTCAAAACCTTCCCGAAGAAAGGAAAGCCAGTCCCTGCTGGCAGCGGGAGAAGTGTACAGCCCCTCTTCCAGGTGGCTGGAGAGCAGTTCAATGGCCATGGAACTGGCCACCTCACCGGCTTGATGGCCACCCATTCCATCGGCCACTGCCAAAAAACCCCTTTCCCCCTGAAAGCGGATGATAAAACTATCTTCATTTATTTCCCGAACCTGTCCAATGTGAGAACTCCCCCATGTAATCATGCTATAGCTCTCCACCCCTTCTGCCTCTTCTCCTCTTTCCCGCAGTAAAAATTACCCCTTCCCCACAATCTTCCCCTTCCTGCCCTTCCTCCGGCGCAGCTGACCGCAGGCGGCGGTAATATCCTGCCCCAGCTCCCGCCGTTGGGTGACGTTAATTCCCTTCTCTTTGAGATAATTACAAAATCTTGCCACCAATGGGGGCTTGGGAGGCATAAAACCCCTTTCCTGCACCGGGTTGAGGGGGATTATATTGACATGGCAATTAATACCCGAAAGGAGCCGGTACAACTTGCGGGCATGCTCCAGGCTATCGTTGACGCCGGCAATCAGGGTATATTCAAAGGTTATTCTCCGCCCCGTCGCCTCCACATACTCCCGGCAGGCTTCCAAAAGCCGGGCCAGGGGGTATCTTCTGTTAATGGGCATGAGCAGATCCCGCAATTTATCGTCGGGTGCATGGAGGGAAACGGCCAGGTTCACCGGTATTCCCTCCTGGGCCAGGGCCGTGATGCCGGGCACCAGGCCGCAGGTTGAGATGGTCACCCGCCGATAACTTATATTCAAACCGTCGGGATCGTGTAATATACGCAAAAACTTCATCACATTGGCATAGTTTTCCAGGGGCTCCCCTGTCCCCATCAGTACAACCCTGGTGACAGGAACATCCCCCTGCCTGTAGAGTTCAGCCTGGACATACAAAAGCTGATCCAGCATCTCTGCCGGGGAAAGGTTCCGGACTTTCCCCCCCAGGGCAGAGGCGCAGAAGCTACAGGCCATGGCACAGCCTACCTGGGTAGAAAGGCACAGGCTGTTCCAGGACCGGTAGCGCATCAAGACCGTCTCCACGGCCTCACCGTCGGAGAGGACAAAGAGATACTTGACAGCATCCCCCGCAGCCGCCTCCTCCCGCTTGCCCAGGGTGGGCCAGGAGATAAGGGCCCGCTCAGCCAACAGGGCCCGCAGCTCCCGGGGCAAATTGCTCATAGCAGCAAAGGAATGGACATATTTTTGGTAGAGCCAGTCCCAGATCTGGTTGGCACGGTAACGGGGCTCACCAATACCTTCCAGGAATTGGTTCAGTTCATCCCGGGACAGGTCCTTAACATTGACCTTCTCCAATCCTCTTCTCCTCCGTCCTCACCTGTTCCGAAGGATATACTCTATTATACTATAAACCAGCCTAATTGCCCAATATTGCCCTCATTCCCGCTCCATCCGGGCAACAAAGAAGCCGTCGGTCCCGTGCTGATGGGAAAGCAGCTGAATATATCCTTCCCGGGCCGTAGACGCCCTTAACCCCGGGGGGAGATAGGGGGTAAGATCAACCAAGGAAAAAGATGGTTCCTCCTGTAAAAAGGCCTGGATCACACCCTGGTTCTCTTCCCACTCCAAGCTGCAGGTAGAATAGACCAGGGTCCCCCCGACTGCCACACAGGGTGCCACCCCCCGCAGGATCTCCAGTTGCAGGGCAGGGAGTTTTTCCAGATCTGCAGGCCTTTTCCGCCACCGGGCATCGGGTCTTCGCCGCAAAACCCCGGTGCCGGAACAGGGAGCATCGACCAAAACCCGGTGGAAGGCCCCCTGGCAGTCCTCACCCCATTTCCGGGCATCCCTGGCCACGACCCGGACCGACTTTATTCCCAGCCGCCGGCAGTTCTCCCGGATCAGGTCTAGTTTGTGGGAGTGAACGTCACCGGCGCAAATAGTCCCTACATCCCCCATGATCTGGGCAATGTGGGTCGTCTTGCCCCCGGGAGCGGCACAGGCATCGAGGATTTTTTCCCCCGGCCTGGGGGCCAAGACATGGGCGACCAGCTGGGAAGCCTCATCCTGTACCTGGAATAGGCCCGCCCGGAAGGCTGCCAACTGGCCCAGGGATGTGGCATTTTCTACCACCAGGGCTTCGGGAAAGTAACGCCCGGAAGCTACTTGAAAACCCTCGGCCTGCAGCTGTTCCTTGAGCCCCGCCGGGCTTATCTTTAGAGTATTAACCCTGATGCCGAGGGGAGGAGACTGATTATTGGCCGCAAGGAGGGCTTTGGTTTCGGCAAAGCCCCAGCGGGAGAGCCAGCGCTCCACCAGCCATTGGGGATGGGAATAAAAGACGGCCAGGTAGGCTGCCGGATCCTCCTCTGCCCTGGGAAACTGGACCTTCTTCCCCTCCCGCAGGATGCTCCGGAGGACACCATTGACAAAGGCGACACTCCCCCTGTGCCCATAGTTTTTCATCAGCTGCACCGTCTCATAGATGGCAGCATGGGGGGGTATGCCTTCCAGGAAGCAGAGCTGGTAGGCCCCCAGCCTGAGAATATTGCGCACCCAGGGGTCCAGCTGTTGAAGGGGGCGTCTGCTGAAGGCCCCAATAATCCAGTCGAGGCGCTTTTGCCAGCGCAGGGTGCCATACACCAGCTCCGTGGCCAGGGCCCGGTCCTGCCGGGAAAGCCCTTCCCTTGCCAGCATCTGGGGCAGGAGGAGGTTGGCATATCCTCCTTCTTCATTTACCCGGTAAAGGGCCCTGATGGCCACTGCCCTTGCCGGTGTCATCTTTACCCGGGCCATAGAACAGCCCCTCCTCTGCAACTAGTAGTAAAACCGGGTGCGGACAAAGAACTCTGTGGGCACAAAACCCAGGTTCAAGGGGAAGAAACCAAAGTCGGGGACCCGGTATTCTACCCCAACAATGTCCACATTGTCTACGTCGGCCAGGGTGGTAAAACGGGCCTGCAGCCAGTCACCGAAGAGGGGACCAAGGAGGTTGGCCGCCACCATGGCCAGCAAGACATTAATAAGGGTAAAGTGGCGGGTGATAAACAACAAGAGCAGGAAAACAAGGGAGGCGAGAAAATTGGCCGCCGCTATACTGGTACCACAGCGGCGGTGGATGGCCAGGTCCTTTTCTCCCTGCTGCAGCCTTCTCAAACCAAGCCGGGCTGCTTCTTCAATTATATGGGGCTGGGCCTGTCCCTTGATAAAAAAACCATCTTCCCGGGCAAAGCCCGCCAGCTGCTGGGGCCCGTAGTATTCTTCGATGACGTTGATGGTCGCATGTTCCAGGGCATGGTTTGCCCGCAGCCGTCTGTTGGTGGCTATCTGCCAGATCTGGCCCGGTATGGTAAGCAAGCTAAAAAGGGAGCGCAGGGTAAAGCCAAAGGGCAAAAGCAAGAGATTAAAGAGGAAAAAGACGGTCAGGGGGATAAGGAGCCAGGGAAATACCACCAGAATCAGAAAGAGCAAAATTAAAAATAACACCCACGGTTCCTCCCCTCTTATACTGTCCCGAGGAAAAATTCCACACCCTTCCTGACCCGTTCCAGCTCGACCTGGGTGTTGAAGCATGGTCCCTCGGGCCGGATATTTACAATCCCCAGGGCTGGCAGTGGATGGACATCCTGAATACCACTGCTCAGGTCCCGTTCACAGGCGATGGCCACAATGGCCCGGGGACGGGTTTTCCTGACTATGCGCCTGGCCAGGGTCCCCCCGGTCACCACCGCCACCTGAACCCCGTACTCTTCCTTCAGGGCAAGAAGATCGGCAACCCGGCAGCGGCCGCAGCGCCGGCAATTGCCCACATCGGTAGTTATGCGATAAGTGCAGTCGGCATTTTGCAGACAGTGGGGGGCCAGGATCAGGAGTTCCTGGGGTTTAACCCTTCCCCGCATCTGGGCCCGGACCAGGGCATTGTTCACTTCGATAAAGGAAAGCTCCACCCGTTCCTTGGCAATATGAAAGAGTTTACCAAAGCGGATCACCAGGGGAAGGAGATGGGTAATGACAAACTGGGTGGGACGGCGCAGGATGGGGTAAGATTTCCCCGTAATAATGCTGAAGACAATGCCCACCAGCCCCCCCAGCACCAGGAGAACGCCGAGGAACAACAGTAAACCCAGGCTAAAAAATAACTGCCGGAAAAACTGGCTCGGCTCCCGAAAGGTAAAATACCAGAGGAGCAAGCCCAGCCCGCTGACCAGGAGGGTAAAGAACAAAAGGGCACCCAAAAATAACCTTTTCCTTACTTGCAAATCACCACCTCCTAAGCACCGCCGCCGAAGAACAAGCCCTCTTTTACCCCATAGCCCCGGGCAAAATCACTGGCCGTCATTCTCCGTTTTCCGGCCGGCTGCACCACTTCCAGGCGCAGAAGCCCCTTACCAGTACCGACCAAAATCCCTTCCTGCTTATCAACGGCTATGATCTCTCCCGGGGCCGCATCCCCGTCCCCTTTTAGGGGAGAGACTTCCCACACCTTGAGGATTTCCCCCTGCCAGTAGGTCATCGCCCCCGGCCACGGGTTCAGACCCCGGACTTGAAACCAGAGTTGCCGGGCGGGCCTGTTCCAGTCTAAAATTTCGTCGGTCCTCTCCAGGGGTGGTGCGTAAGATACTCCTTCCTCGGGCTGGGGTATTCTGGGCGCAGTCCCTGCCTTTATTCTGGCCACGGTGTCGAGGAGAAGCCGGGCACCGGCATGGGCCAGTTTGTCGTGGAGGGTGCCCGCATTATCCTCGGGCAGGATGGGTACTTCCTCTTGTAATATGATATCACCGGTATCCATACCCTCGTCAATATACATTGTTGTAACTCCCGTAACCCCTTCCCCCCTTATTATAGCCCAGTGTATGGGGGCCGCCCCCCTGTACCGGGGCAGGAGAGAAGCATGGACATTGATACAGCCGAGGGGGGGTAGCTCCAAAACCTCCCGGGGCAGGATTTTCCCGTAGGCAACAACAACGATCAAGTCGGGGGCAAAACCTGCGAGCTTCTCTAAGACCTCCCCGTCCTTCAGGCGCTCCGGCTGATAGACTGGTATAGCCTTTTCCTGGGCAAAGGCTTTAACCGGTGAAGCCGTTACCCTTCTTCCCCTACCCCGGGGGCGGTCCGGTTGGGTGATAACACCGACCACCTCTTCCCCTGCCTCTATTAGTTTTTCTAAGGAAATGAGGGCAAATTCCGGCGTGCCCATGAAGAGAATGCGCATTCCACAGACCCCCTGTCCTTGTTTGCTTGCTTGTACTGGATGGAACTTACATGCTACCTGGTGCCGGGAGTATCCCGAGAACAGCATTGAGACACAGCATCTACTCTCCCTCTTTCTCCTCCGCTGCCTCCCGAATATTCTCCGCCTTATCGATAAAGAGGATGCCGTCGAGGTGATCAATCTCGTGCTGCAGGGCCCGGGCGAGGAGATCGGTAGCGGTGATCTCCACCTGCCGCCCCTTCTTGTCCAGGGCCCTGACCACCACTTCATAGGCCCTGGTCACATCCCCCACCAGGCCCGGCACACTCAAGCAGCCCTCGGTAGCCGTAACCCTTCCCGACTGCTTTACTATGACAGGGTTGACCAGCTCCAGCAAGCCATCACCGACATCTACGACAATAACCCTTTTGTTGACCCCAATCTGGGGAGCCGCCAGGCCGACACCGGGGGCAGCATACATGGTAGCAGCCATATCTGCCAGCAGGTCCTTAATTTTTTGGGAAACCTTTACCACCGGTTCTGCCTTTTGCCTTAAAACCGGGTCCCCTACGCGACAGATTTTACGAATAGCCAATCCTCTTCCTCCCTTCACAATAAGGAAACAGGTGCAATATCAAAGCTAAAGCCAATCCCCTCCCTGCCCGGTCCCAGCTCAAAATCCCGGCGCAGGCTGGTCCAGAACCCTGCCAGGGCAAAGAGCCCCGTCCCTTTGACCACTATCTGGTACCGGTATCTCCCCCGGACCCGGGCCAGGACTGCCGGACCAGGGCCGTAAAGGCGGCAGCTCGAGGGTAACTCTGCCCGGAGTTTCCTTGCCAACTGGGCGGCAACCCTGGCTGCCTGGCCCTCATCGGCGGCACTTACCACTATGCTGACCAGCTGACTGAAGGGTGGGTAGGCCAAAGCTTTGCGATTCTCAATCTCCCTTTGATAAAAGGCCCTGTAATCGTGGTGGCAGGCCGCCTGGATGCTGTAATGGTCCGGATTATAGGTCTGTATGACCACCTTCCCCCGCTTTTCTCCCCTGCCTGCCCTCCCCGCCACCTGGGTTATCAGTTGAAAGGTCCGTTCCCCTGCCCGGAAGTCGGGGAAGTTAAGGGAGGTGTCGGCACTGATTACCCCCACCAGGGTGACCCGGGGAATATCGATCCCCTTGGCCACCATTTGGGTCCCGATGAGGATATCGGCCTCCCCCCTGGCAAAGGCCGCCAGGATCCGCCCGTGGGCATCCTTCCTCCTGGTGGTATCCATATCCATGCGGAGGGTGCGGGCACCGGGAAAGAGTCTCTGTACCTCCCTTTCCACCCGCTCAGTACCCAGGCCAAAGTGTCTTATATAAGGACTATTGCAGGCGGGACAGCTGCGGGGGACGTCCTCCTGGTAATAACAATAATGGCAGACAAGGCGCTCCCCTTGCCCGTGATATGTTAAGGATACATCACAATGGGGACAAAGGGCAACATAGCCGCACTGGCGGCAGAGGATAAAATTGGCATATCCCCGGCGGTTTAGGAACAGGATGGCCTGTTCCCGGGCCTCAAGGACCTCTTTCAGCCTCATCTGCAAGCTTCGGCTAAAAATGCTGCGGTTGCCGGCTTCCAGCTCCAGGCGCATGTCCACCAATTCCATCTCCGGCATTTCCCGCCCATCCACCCTGTTATTTAATTCCAGCAACCGGTAGGACCCCTTCTGCCCCCGGTAATAACTCTCCACGGCCGGAGTGGCACTCCCAAGGATGAGCACTGCCTTCCCTTCCCGGGCCCGGAATTCCGCAACCTCCCGGGTCTGATACCGGGGGCTCTCCTCCTGCTTGTAGCTCTCGTCATGCTCCTCGTCCATAATAATCAGTCCCAGGTTCGGCACGGGGGCAAAAATTGCCGAGCGGGGACCGATGACAATGGGAGCTTCCCCCCGCTGGATCCGCCACCATTCCTCATATCTTTCCCCCGGCGAAAGGCGGCTATGTAGCAGGGCAACCCTATCCCCAAAGCGGTGGCGAAACCGGGCCACCATCTGGGGCGTCAGGGAGATTTCCGGCACCAGCACCACCGCCCCCCGGCCGTATGCCAGGTTTTTGGCAATGACCTGCAGGTATACTTCCGTTTTACCGCTCCCGGTAACCCCATGGAGGAGGTAGGGGACAAACTCCCCCTTCTCCAGGGATTCTATAATAGCCCGGCAGGCCTCTTCCTGCTCCGGCATCAACCTTTGGGGCGGGGGAGAAACAAAGACCTCCCCCTCGGAGCGAGACGGGCCGGGCAAATTGTCTTCTTCAAGAATACGAACCAAGCCCTTTTCCGCCAGGGCCTTCAAGGGCGCCGAGCTGCAGCCAACGGCGGCAACTAGCTCCGGGGCCGGAAGGGGGCGATCCAGCTGGAGGAGGTGGCAGAGAAGCTGAGCCTGTTTCGGAGCCCGCCTCTCCAGCTCCCTGGCCGCCTCTTCAATCTCTTCTTTCGTACCCTGCAGGCGAACCAGCTGCCTTCGCCGGGACCGGATCTTCCTTCCTCCTCCGGGAGGTAAGACACAGCGTATGGCTTCTATCAGGCGGCAGTTATAGCGCAGGGCCAGCCAGGCAGCCAGCCGCATCCGCTCTTCCGATATCAGGCCGGGATATAAATTCTTAATTATGTCCTTTACCCGGGAAACTTCCGGCTTTTCCAGCAGGCTCACCACATATCCCTTGAGCAGGCGATTTTGAAAGGGTACCAGGACCTGATCCCCCGGTCCCAGGCTGCCCTGGAGGCGGGCCGGAATCCGGTAGTGAAAAATCTTATCGGCAGCGGGTATATCCAGATCAACCACTACGCAGGCATAAACCTTTTTTCCCACAGCAAGCCCTCCCCCATTCCTGCTATTATAAAATTCGCCAGCCGCCCCCCCCACCCCTGCCGGGATCGAAAAAGGCGCCCCCAAACTTTGCCAGGCGCACCTTTCCTCAACTCCGCGGCCGCGGCCCCTTTGCCACACTGCATCTTACCTAAGAGAAAGATGGTACCGGCTGCTGCCGCGGACAGATTAGTCCTTTTCTCCACCGGTAAGGGCTACTACTTCGTCCAGTATGTGATGGGCCAATTCCAGTTTAGAGCAGAGGGGAAGCTCCCTTATTGTCCCATCCCGGTGGACGATAGAGGCGATGTTGGTGTCTGTGCCAAAGCCGGCTCCCCTTTGTCCCACATCGTTGGCCACAATAAGATCAAGGTTCTTGGCCCTTATTTTTTCCCGGGCGTTTTCAATTAGATCTTGCGTCTCGGCGGCGAAACCGACGAGGATTTTATCGCCCTTCCTCCCTCCCAGCATCTTTAAGATATCGGGATTCCGCTCCAGGGTCAACACATACTTTTCCGAGCCCTTTTTCATCTTGTGTTCGGCTGTAGTTTGGGGCCGGTAATCGACAACAGCCGCTGCCTTGATAACCACATCCATCTGGGGAAAGTGTTCCAAAACGGCTGCCAGCATTTCCGCTGTAGTTGTCACCTGGATCACTTCTACGCCAGGGGGCGGTACCTGGGCTGTCGGTCCGCTGACCAGCACGACCTGGGCTCCCCTGTCCCTGGCAGCTGCTGCCAGGGCATAGCCCATTTTCCCAGAAGAGGGATTGGAAATAAAGCGAACCGGGTCAATAAACTCCCGGGTCGGTCCGGCTGTTACCAGTATCCTCTTTCCCGCCAGGTCGGCCTTCCTCTGCAGGTGGCCGAGGACCTGATCAATAATTTGGGAAACATCCGCCAGCCGCCCCTCTCCCCTGTCGCCACAGGCCAATTCCCCTACATCGGGGGCTATGAGATGATAGCCCATTTTCCGCAGGCGAACCAGATTGGCCTGGACAGCAGGGTGCCTGTACATCTGGCTGTTCATGGCCGGTGCGATTAAAACCGGGGCTGTGGTGGCAAGGATTGTCGCACATACCATATCGTCGGCAATCCCGGCGGCCAAGCGGCCGATGAAGGAAGCCGTAGCCGGTGCCACCAGAACCAGATCAGCCCTCTTGGCATAGGCCACATGCTGGACATTCCAAACACGGGGCTCGGCAAACATGTCGACCACAACGGGATTCCCGGAAAGGGTCTGCATGGTCAAGGGGGTAATAAAGCGGGTAGCAGCCTCCGTCATCAAAACATGGACCTCTATACCCCTGGTGCAGAGGCCGCGTACCACCTCCGCCGCCTTATAGGCGGCAATACCTCCGGTTATGCCTAAAATTACCCTTTTCATGCCTCTTTCCCCATTCCTTATTTAATGCCGGACTTCTTCCGGCGGTAACTCAGCTTTCCCTCGGCAATTTCCTGCAGGGCTACCGTTACCGGTTTGGGTGTTTTGCCTTCCTCCTCGGGCAGGCTGCCATCCTTTAACAACTGCCGTGCCCGCTTTGCCGCCGCTACCACCAGGGTGTACTTGCTGTCTACCCTCTCCAGCAATGCGTCGAAACTAGGTTCTATCATTCCCGACCCTCCCCGTTGTTACCGCTAAATTTAGCAAGCCATTCCCGATTTCTTTTCACCCTACATTTTTCTGCTATTATTATGGCGGCCAGCTTGTCTACGCTGGCTGTTATATCATCATTGACAATTACGTAGTCGTACCGGGGCAGGTACTTGAGCTCCTCCCCCACAGACCCCAATCTCTTGGCGAGGCTTTCCGCATCTTCGGTGCCCCGCTTCAAGATACGGCGCTTTTGCTCCTCTAAAGAGGGCGGCAGCAAAAATATAAAGACCCCTTCAGGATACCGGTCCTTGACCTGCTCCGCCCCCTGCATGTCAATCTCGAGGATAATATCTTCCCCCCGCTGGAGAATTTCCTGCACCGGACCCCAGGGCGTCCCATAATAATTGTTATAGACGCGGGCCCATTCCAAAAAACCATTGTTTTTTACCCTGGTTTCAAACTCTTCCTTGCTTAGAAAGTAATAATCGACCCCGTGCTTCTCTCCCGGCCGGGGTGGACGGGTCGTTGCCGACACCGAAAAATGCAGCTCCGGGAAACGCTTGCGGAGGGCGCGGCACAGGGTGCCTTTGCCAACCCCCGAAGGTCCCGACACCACCACTAAAAGACCCTTCCTCATTCCCTTCCTTCCCATCCTTTGCCTCAATAATTAAAGGTTTTCTTCCTCACCACTGTCCCGGTTGGCGAGCCGGTTGGCGACTGTTTCCGGTTGCACCGCCGATAAAATCACATGATCGCTGTCGGTTATGATCACCGCCCTGGTTCTGCGCCCATAGGTGGCATCCACCAGTAGGCCCCTGTCCCGGGCTTCCTGGATGATCCTTTTAATAGGTGCTGATTCCGGGCTGACGATGGCGATGATCCGGTTGGCTGAAACAATATTGCCAAAGCCAATATTGATTAATTTTATCCCCACTCTGTTATCCTCCCTTCCTGAACGGCCTGTACCATCCCATTCTACTCGATGTTCTGAACCTGTTCCCTAATTTTCTCCAGCTCGCTTTTTACCTCTACCACCGCCCGGGCGATGGCAGTGTCGCCGGCCTTGGAACCAATGGTATTTATTTCCCGGTACATTTCCTGCAGTATAAAATCCAGCTTGCGCCCAATGGCCCCCTCTTCTTTCAAGGTACTCCGGAAGAGATCGATGTGGCTGAACATCCGTACCAGTTCTTCGTTGATATTGGCTTTTTCGGCAAAATAGGCTACTTCGGTGAGTAGCCGCCCTTCCTCAATTTCCCCCGCCAAAAACTTTTCCATCCTTTGTTTTAGCCCATTCCGGTATTCTACAACCACCTGGGGTGCCCTTTCCTCTATATCCTTAATAACCTGCTCAATTATTGCAATTCTATGTATTATGTCCTCCTGTAATTTTTCCCCCTCCGCTGCCCGCATGGCCACCAGATCTTCCAGGGCAGCAGTCAGTGCTATCTCCAGGGCCCGCTGGGAATTTTCCTGATCTGGTTCCTTCTCCTCCACCAGGAAGACATCGGGAAAATCGGCAATTGCCTTTATATCTACCTCCAGGTCCAATTGGAGGTAATTGGACAATTCTTTCAATGCATTATAATATGCCAAGGCCAAATCCTTGTCAACCCTAACCTCCTTGGCCTCACTCTTCTCATCCAGGGCGCTGACATTTACCTCTACACGCCCCCTGGTTACATACCTCTGGACCGTGCTGCGAATCTTCTCCTGCAGATAACTGTACTGTTTGGGAATTTTTATTGAACACTCAAGATAACGGTGGTTCAAGGACCGGACCTCGACCTGAAAGTGCTCTCCCTCCCACATCCCTTCGCCACGCCCATATCCCGTCATACTGCGCATTTTCCTTCTCACCCCATTATTGCCACTGGATAGGCATTTTGGCCCTACTAACTGTTATTCTCCTCCAAACTCCCAATTCCTGCCCATTACGGGCAAAATTAAGTTATTACGCCCCAGGCAAAAAGCCGTTGCACCACCGTCGGTAAAAAAACCACGACCAGGATAAGCACCCAGTGGAACCAGCCCAGGGAGACCGTTTGAAAGACCTTGCCCAGGGAAGGTACATATATGACCATCAACTGCAACAAAATGGAAATGAAAACGGCAGCCACCAGATAAAGATTACCGCCCAGCCTGACCCGGCCCACTGCTTCCGAACGGCACTCAAAGACATAGACCAGCTGCAGCATCACCAGGGTGGTGAAGGCTATGGTCCGGGCGAAGGAAAGGTCCCCATCCCCGCTGCGGACTGCCAGCAAAAAGGCTAAAAGGGTGCAGAGGCTGATCTGAAACCCCCTACCCATTATCTGTCCCGTCAAACCCCGGGAAAAAACACTTTCCTTGGGCTGCCGGGGCGGCCTTGCCATGATGCCTGGTTCCGGCGGTTCTACACCCAGGGCCAGGGCAGGCAAACCATCGGTAACCAGATTGATCCAAAGAATTTGTATCGGCAAGAGGGGGAGGGGGAGGCCCAGGAGGGCGGCAAAGAACATGGTCAGCACTTCACCGATATTGCACCCCAGTAAATAACGGAGAAACTTCCGGATATTGTCATAAATATTCCTTCCTTCCTCTACGGCAGCCACGATGGTGGAGAAGTTATCGTCCTGGATAACCATGGCCGAGGCTTCCCTGGTCACATCGGTGCCGCTTGCGCCCATGGCAACACCAATATCTGCCTCCTTAACGGCAGGAGCATCGTTAACTCCATCACCGGTCATGGCCACAACATGGCCCTGCTTTTTTAAGGCCCTTACAATCCGCAGTTTGTGCCGGGGCGAGACCCGGGCAAATACGGCCACATCATTGACTATCCTCTCCAGTTCCTGCTGGTTGATACCGTCCAACTGGTCTCCGGTTAGGATCCTCCCTGTCGAGGGCAAAAGACCCACTTCCCTGGCAATGGCCGCCGCCGTCTCGGGATGATCACCCGTGACCATCACAACCCTTATTCCCGCCCGGTGACAGCGCTCTATGGCCGCCGGGACCTCTGCCCGGGGAGGATCCAGCATTCCAAAAAAGCCAATTAAGACCTGTTCCCCCTCCAGGGCACCCTCCCCTTCCCTTCCAGAAAAGTCCGGGAGCAGGCGGCCGGCAACGGCCAGGACCCGCATAGCCCGCCCGGCCATATTGGCAACTACCCCCTGGAGCTCTTCCTTCCTTTCCCGGGTGAGGGTTTGCACCCTACCCCCTTCATATATTTTTGTCGCCAATTCCAGGATGACATCGGGGGCCCCCTTGGTGCAGACCAGATAGCCCTTTCCTTCCGGAAGGCTGTGGACGGTAGTCATCCGTTTCCGCTCCGCCTCAAAGGGGATTTCATAGAGCCGGGGATATTCCCTCTGCAAATCCTCAAGCCAAATTCCAGCCTTGGCAGCCGCTACCAGTAAAGCCCCTTCTGTGGGATCGCCCAGGACCTCCCAGGCAGATGCAGGCCTGGAAAGGCCCTTTTTACCCTTTACCTGGCTCAGGCGGCTGTTGTTGCAGAGGGCAGCCACAGTGAGGGCCCGCCGCAGGTGCTCCTCAGCGGGTCCCACCTTTCTTTTTCCCCGTCGGAATTCTCCCTCCAGCTCATACCCTTTACCCGTCACCGTTATGGTACCGCCGTTAACATATATTTCCTGGACCGTCATTTCGTTCTTGGTCAAAGTCCCCGTTTTATCGGAACAAATAACAGTGGCACAACCCAGGGTTTCCACCGCCGGGAGTTTACGCACCACCGCCCGGCGCCGGATCATACGCTGGACCCCCAGGGCCAGGGCCACAGTGACAATGGCCGGCAATCCTTCCGGTATGGCGGCCACGGCAAGGCTGATGCCGGCCATAACCATGTTGAAAACCGGTTCCCCCCGCCAGATGCCCAGGAGGACCACAAGGAAACAAAAAAACAGGCAGACGGCCACCAGCCAATGTCCCAGCTGGGCCAGGCGCTGCTGCAGGGGAGTGGGCTCATCCTTGACCCCTTCCAGCATACCGGCAATTTTCCCTATTTGGGTATTCATACCCGTGGCAACGACAATGGCCAGGGCCTTTCCCCTCGTCACCGTGGTTCCGGCAAAAACCATGTTCCGCTGGTCCCCCGGCTGCAGCTCCCGTCCCCGCAATGGTCCACTGATCTTGCCCGTGGGCAGGGACTCCCCGGTCAGGGGGGCCTCATCACATTCCAGGCTATTGACAAGGAGCAGTCTGCCATCGGCCGGCACCCGGTCACCGGCTTCAAGTTCAATAATATCCCCCGGGACAAGTTCGGAAGCAGGTATAAGCCTTGTTTCCCCCAGCCGCCGGCACCGGGCCTGGGGTGCCCGCAGTTCCTTCAATGCTTCCAGGGAACGTTCGGCCCTGTATTCCTGGATAAAACCCAGGAGGGCATTGATGATAACTATGGCGAAAATAGTAAGGGCATCGTCCCACTGGCCGAGGAGGCCGGAGAGGAGCACCGCGGCCAACAAGACCACAACCATAAAGTCCTGGAACTGGGAGAGGAAGATGGAAGGCATGGAAACCCTCTTTCCCTCCCGCAGGTGGTTGTAGCCAAACTGCTTCAGTCTTCCCCTGACAACCACCGGTGATAGGCCCTGGTCCGGATCCGATTGCCAATAACTTAAAACTTCATCTCCCGTCAGTTCATACCAATTGGGCAAGGTCACATTTCTCCCCCCAGTACTGGCTTTGCCGACTTCTTCTGCCAATTCATCCCTAATTAATATTCTGACGGGGGAAGAAAAATGCTTAACCCAGGAGGGCGGGAGAAGTTGACCCTCCCCTGAACAATAGTCTATACTGGTTTGAGAAGTTTTTTAAGGAGAGATTATCCCATGACCATGGATGGATTTGTCATAACGGCCCTGCACAGGGAGTTGGAAAGGGAACTGTTGCCGGCCCGGGTAAACAGGGTGTACCAGCCTTCACCCCACCAAATCCTCCTCCACCTGCGGCGGCCAGGGGAAACATTAAAGCTGCTGTTATCGATTCACCCCCGCCTGGCCCGGGTCCACCTCACCCGGACCGAAGGGAAAAACCCACCCTCGCCGCCCCGCTTTTGCCTCTTCCTGCGCAAATATTTAGAGGGGAGCCAACTGGTTGCCATCAAACGCCCCCAGTTTGAAAGGATTCTGGACTTTTCCTTTTTGGCCAGAACAGAACTGGGAGAGACGGAAGAGAGGATACTGACCCTGGAAATTATGGGTAAGAACAGCAATATCATCCTCCGCCAGGGGGAAGGGGGAAAGATATACGACAGCCTGCGCCATGTTACACCGGCAATGAGCCGCTACCGGCAGATCCTTCCCGGCCAGCCCTATGTCCCACCCCCGGCGCAAGAAAAGTTAGATCCCCGCCAGGTGCAGGAACTGACCTTCTACTCCTCCCTGCAGAAAACAAAGAAGCCCCTGTCCCAGGCCCTGATCCGGGTTTTTGCCGGCCTCAGCCCCCTCCTGGCCCAGGAGCTGGTCTACCGGGCCGGCCTAAATCCTAATACCCTCCCGGAGGAATTGAGCCGGCAGCAGCTGGGTTCCCTCTGGGAAATTTTTGCTGAACTAGTGGCTGTCATCGCAGAAGGGAGGGAACAGCCGACGGTCATGCTGGACCCTGAGGGCAAGCCCTTAGCCTTTTCCCTCATACCCCTCCAGCATTTTGCCAAGGCAGAGGAGCTTTCCTTTGCCAGTATTAATGAGGCAGCCGATTTCTATTACCACCACCGGGAAAAACAAGAGGCAGTGGCAGGGCTAAAGGAAAGGCTCCAGGGCCTGCTGCAGAGGGAAATGAAAAAAATGGTAAAGACCATCGACCGACAGCTGGCCACCCTCCAGGACATGGAAAAAGGGGAGGAATACCGCCGCCTCGGGGAACTTTTAACGGCCAACCTGTACCGGGTAGCCCCCGGCGATCGGGAAATTATTGTCATCGACTACTACAGCCCTGGGGGGGAAAGTATCAAAATTTCCCTGGAACCAAACCTCAGCCCGGCGGCCAATGCCCAGAAATATTTCCAGAAGTACCGGAAAGCCACAACGGGACGGCCCCACCTGGAGAAGCAGCTTGCCCACAACCAAAGGGAGCTCACCTACCTGGAAAGCACCGCCCTGGCCCTGGACGATGCTGCCAGCTGGGAGGAGGTAAGGGAGATCCAGGGAGAACTGGCAGCCCAGGGATATCTCAAGGAGAAAGGGGGACACAGGCACAGAACGCCCAGGCAGAAAACAGAGGCTGCAAGCTCCCGGCCCCTGGCCTACCGCTCCCGGGATGGCTTCACCATCCTGGTTGGCAAAAACAACCGGCAGAACGATTACCTGACCCGCCGCCTGGCCAACAGGGAAGACTACTGGTTCCACGCCAAGGATATCCCCGGCTCCCACGTAATAGTGCGCTGCCCACCCCAAACTCAACCTCCCGAAGCCACCCTGGAAGATGCCGCCCTTCTGGCCGCCTACTACAGTAAAGGCCGCTCTTCCAGCCAGGTGGCGGTAGACTATACCCAGGTGAAAAATGTTCGCAAGCCCCGGGGAGCCCGGCCGGGCATGGTCCTCTACGAAAATTACAAAACTATTTTCGTGACTCCAGACCGGGAAAAGGTCCAAAAACTCCTTCCCCTGGAGGCCCCGGAACCTCCCAGTAATAAGTAAGGGCCGGTACAGCGACCGGCCCTTTTGCTTCAGCTTTTACCGCCCTCCGGCAGGATTTTGTGCTGGGCTTCCCCGAAAGGCACCTTCTTCTTCAACAACCCTTTCCTCTTCCCCTGCACCATCGCTACCAGGGAGGATTAAATTCAGGAGCACTCCCACAATGGCGGCCAGGGACATTCCCTGGAGGGTAAAGGAACCGATGCTGACGGCACCGCCGCCGATGCCCAGGACAAGGATGACCGAGGAGATAATCAGGTTGCGATTATTTCCGTAGTCAACCCCGCTCTGAACCAGCATCCGCAGGCCCGAAGAAGCGATGATGCCAAAGAGCAGTATGCAGATGCCGCCCATAACAGGCTGGGGTATGGTCTGGATTAGGACGCCCACCTTCTGCACAAAGGCCAGGCCAATGGCCATTACAGCAGCACCACCGGTTACCCAGACACTATAAACCCTGGTTATAGCCAGTACGCCCACGTTTTCACCATAGGTGGTGTTGGGCGGCCCGCCCAGTAAGCTGGCTGCAATGGTGGCTATGCCGTCTCCCAAAAGGGAACGATGCAGGCCTGGTTCCTTGAAATATTGCCGGCCGACGATATTGCTCAAGACCAGGACATCACCGATGTGTTCCGATAGGGTGACGATGGCCACCGGCGCGATGAGGACCATGGCTGGCAGTACCGCAGCCGGGTCCTGGAACATCAGGCCCAGGGGCGAGGTAAAGTTGGGGATCGCAAACCATTTGGCCTCCTGGACAACGGTCAGGTCCACCAAGCCCAGGATTAAGGACAGGAGGTAACCGGCTACAATTCCGAGGAGCACCGGTATTACACCCAGAAAGCCCTTGAAGAAGACAGAGGCAACGATGGCGACGGCCAGGGTAAAGAGGGCCACCCAAACCTCACGGGACATGAAGAGGCTGGCTGCTCCCCCGTCTTCCCCCGGCAAAAGACCGGCCATATCCAGGGCAGTACCCGCCAAACCCATACCAATAACAATGATTACAGAGCCAACGACGACAGGTGACAAAAGCTTTTCCAACCATTCGGTTCCAATTCGCCTAATCACCAGGGCCACCAGCACATACACCAGCCCCGCGGCCATACCACCGGCCAGGGCTGCTTCAGTACCCCAGGTCTGACCGGCATAGATGATGGGGACGATAAAGGCAAAGGAAGAACCTAGATAGGCAGGTATCTGGCCCTTGGTACAGAGGATGAAGATGAGGGTACCAAGGCCGCTGGTCAGCAGGGCTATAGACGGGTCGAGGCCCGTCAAAATAGGTACCAAAACCGTTGCTCCAAACATGGCAAAGAGGTGTTGGAGGCTCAGGGGAATATTTTGAAGCAGGGGCAACCTTTCATGAACATCGATAAAGCCTTTTTTCATTTAACTCGCTCCTTTCCAAATATAGGTTTACCCTTGTGGCCAAAAAATAACCTCCTCCGGCTCTTTGCCGATAAGGAGGCAGAAAATGTTGCTCATATCTGCTCCCCTTACCGGCCTCACGGGACCGCTTTCAAGGGGATGATTCAATTTGTTCCTGGAGGAGAACTTGATCCTCACCATCTACTTCTTCCACCTGGACGGAAATTATCTCCCGCCTGGAAGTGGGGACATTCTTGCCGACATAATCGGCCCGGATAGGTAGCTCCCGGTGTCCCCTGTCAACGAGAACCGCCAGCTGGATCCTCCGGGGGCGGCCGTGGTCTATCAGGGCGTCGAGGGCCGCCCTCACCGTTCGCCCGGTAAAGAGGACATCATCGACCAGAACAATGATCTTGTCCTTAACTTCCACCGGCAGGTGGGTATCGGAAACCACCGGTGTTGAAGCATCGATTTCCAAATCATCCCGATACAGGGTGATGTCCAAGCTGCCGATGGGTACCCGAACCCCCTCGATCTCCTCGATCTTGGCTGCCAGCCGCCTGGCTAGAGGTACTCCTCTGGTCTTGATGCCAACCAGCAGCAGGTCCTCGGTTCCCTTATTTTTTTCCAAAATCTCGTGGGCAATGCGCGTCAGGGCCCGGCGCATAGCCGTCTTGTCCATCAGTTGGGTCTTGACACGTAGGGCCAGTCCTTCTCACCTCCCTACCAGACAACAAAAAATCCTTCCCACCACAACCGGCAAGAAGGCTACACGTCTCCCGTGTCAGATACTCTTCCAGTATCTGCCTTATAACTCCTTACCGGTCTCACGGAACCGATTTAAAGGTGCTTTTTTTCCGCTGCTATTACATTACCACATAAGCCAGCCCCTGTCAAAGGTTTTTTCCCTAAAGGGGAAACAAAATTTCTGGCAGCGGAACTATTCACTACCAGTGCGCAACTTAGTTAGTGCGGCTCTAATATCTGGCGGCAGGGGGCTGACAAAGGTTAGCCCTTGCCCCGTAGCAGGATGGGTAAAACTTAACTGGGCTGCATGGAGGGCCTGGCGCTCAAGGCCAAGGTTGTCCCTTCCCCTGCCATAGACCGGATCCCCCACCACCGGATGTCCGATATGGGCAAGATGCACCCTAATCTGGTGGGTGCGCCCGGTGTGCAATCTAACCTCCAACAAAGTATATCCTGGGAAAGCCTCTAAAACCCGGAAATGGGTGACTGCCTCCTTCCCACTGCCGATTACCGCCATCCTTTTCCGCTGGACAGGATGCCTGCCAATGGGGGCATCTACCACGCCGCTGGCAACGGCAAGGTTGCCCTTCACCAGGGCCAGGTAGGTCCGGTTAACCTGCCGGGACTTCATCTGGGCTACCAGATGCCGGTGGCTCTGCTCGGTCTTGGCCACTACCAGCAAGCCAGAGGTATCCTTATCCAGCCGATGGACTATTCCCGGCCGCAGAACGCCGCCAATTCCCGTGAGTTCCTCGCCACAGTGATGGAGCAGGGCATTGACCAGGGTACCCGAATAGTGACCGGGTGCAGGATGGACCACCATCCCCGCCGGTTTATCCACCACCAGCAAGTCCTTATCTTCATAAACAATGGAAAGGGGGATGGTTTCGGGTGAAAGCTGGTATTCCCTGGCTTCGGGTAGTAAAACCTGTACCCGGTCCCCCTCCTTTAGCTTCTGGCCCGCCTTCGCTGGCTCTTTGCCGTTTATAGTAACTGACCCATTCTGAATCAACTTCTGCGCCTGGGCCCGGGAAAGGTCGAGCTCCTCCTGGGCGGCTAAAAAAACATCCAGCCTGGCAGAGGCGGCTTCATGATCAATGGTAAACTCAAAGAGATTGCTGCCCTTTTCCGTCATTGAAACTCCCCCCGCTAAATACCCTCGGGAGTACGGAACCAAATTTCCCAGATCAGGAAACAAACCCCCACCACAATGGCCATATCGGCGATGTTAAAGACAGGCCAGACCCGAAAGTCAAGAAAATCAATGACATAGCCAAAACGGATCCGGTCAATAAGATTACCCAGGGCACCGCCCAGGAGCAGGCCAAAGACTAGGCCGAGCAGGGGTTTTTCCCGGGAAAGGCGGGGTGCAAGGAAGATAATAAAGCCAAGGACCAGGACGGCAACTACAATAAAAAAAAGGGTCTTTCCCCGTAAAAAACCGAAGGCGGCACCGGTATTTTGGACATAGGTGAGATGAAATACCCCCGGAATGAGGGGAATGCTGTCCCGGGGCAGCATGCTGTTTTGCACCCAAAATTTGGTCAGCTGATCAAAGAAAAGGACCAACAGGCCGATGAGGTAAACTGCCAACACCCTTCACCTTCCTTACCCTCCATTTATCGGATAACCTTTGTGCCCAACCAACTGCCCGGCAAAGATATGACATCCAACACCCTCAGAGTAAAGTAAAGTGCTACTTATCTGGTACTTGGTAATTGTAGCATACATTAACCAGTATGGGCAAGTGTAGTAGTGTAGTAGTATAGTCGGTTATCGAGTATTGCTAGTTGCCGGAAGTACCCCGAAAACAGCATTGAGACGACTAGATAAAAAGAGCGCAGGCAAGTGAGGGACAGCAGCGACACAGACTATCGCCCCGAAGGGGCGAGTTTTGTGTCGCTGCCCGAACGAGCCGAGCTCGTTCATTTGATTTGTATGTCTTCTGCTGTGGAGGGGTATTTCCGGCAACTTATCGTGGACTATTAACTACCAACTACCGACAACCACAATTGCCCTTCGCGAGGAAAACAGAAAGTGGAACCAAAAGGGTTGGACAATTTATTCATCCTTTTTGTGAAGACGAAATCGGTATGGACTTTACCCTATAACTGTTCCTTGTAATCCTCATTACTGATAGCATCGGTTTTTTCCACCTGGCCGATGGTATCCTCATCTTCCCCTATGTCTTCGTAATAAACATGGGGCTGCTTGTTGTAACGGGCAACGGCCTGCCAGCTGTCATCGCCGTCAAAAACAACGGATTCCCTATCATCGAGAAAGGTTCGGCTAAAGGGTACGGCGAGGGCCTCTTCTTCCCGGGGCCGAAGGGAATGGCCCGGCCGCTCTTCCTGTTCCCTTTTACAGTCGAGGCACAGGGTGGTGTAGGGCACTGCCTGGAGACGTTCCGGGGCAATTTCCTGACCACAAATTTCACAGCGGCCGTAGGTGCCGGCTTCGATCCGCTGGAGGGCCTCCTCCACCTTGGCCAATAACA
>LFRM01341519.1_pt1 | contig 67501 bp, 63 predicted proteins | sample 618341 | NCBI WGS metagenome assembly LFRM01 (sample SAMN03654438, study PRJNA283298) | anaerobic digester metagenome | isolation source: pool of bioreactors CSTR01a, CSTR02a, and CSTR03a thermophilic anaerobic... | place: Denmark: Kgs. Lyngby | collected 2014-05-21 | reverse complement strand
CTCAACAACGTTAAGACTGGCAATCATTTGATCGCGATCGGGTTGTAAATAGTCCCACTGTTGTGCTTTGCTCGTAGCGTATGCCGCCGGTACAGCTGCAAGGCCAATAATGAAAGCGAGGGCAGATCGAGTTAAAGTTTGCTTCATGCTTATTCTTTGTCTGAGTGATGTATGACGCATTTTAGGCCACCTAAATTGTATACAGTTCCATTGTAGGCTGTATTCGGTGATAAATAGATACACTTGAGCATATTAATAACAATATGGAGGCACCATGAAAGCATTACAAGGCAATGAAGGCCGCCCAAGACTGGTTGACTGTGCAGCACCGGTCTGTGAAACAGGTCAAGTTCGTATTCGAGTTGTCGCTGCTGGAGTGAATCGCGCAGATTTATTACAGGCAGCTGGTTTATATCCGCCACCACCGGGTGTCAGCGATATTCTGGGTTTGGAGTGTGCTGGGATTATCAGCGAAGTAGGTGAAGGTAGCAATTGGCAAGTCGGTGATCGTGTCTGCGCACTCTTAGCAGGCGGCGGTATGGCTGAAGAGGTGTGTGTGGATGCGCGCCATGTATTGCCAGTCCCTGAAGGCCTAAGCCTAGTAGAAGCGGCTGCGGTACCTGAGGTCTATGTCACAGCTTGGCTGAATGTGTTTCAGCTGGCGCAGGTGCAGCCTGGTGAAAAGGTGCTGTTACATGCGGGCGCCAGTGGTGTCGGCTCGGCAGCGATTCAGCTGTGTAAAGCCTTTAATAATCCGTGCTGGGTCAGCGTGGGTTCGGCAGAGCGTTTAGCCTACTGTGAAAGCTTGGGTGCAGAAGGTGGTGTGGTGCGCAGTGAAAATATCGATGGTTTGCAAGATTTTGCACCCTTTGATGTGATTTTAGATCCAGTGGGCGCCAGTTATGCTGCGCTGAATTTAAAAATACTGCGCTTAGATGGCCGTTGGATCAATATTGGTTTGATGGGTGGACGCCGTGCCGAGTTGGACTTGGCGCAGTTGCTGAGTAAACGCATTCAGCTGATTGGCTCAACCTTGCGCAGCCGCAGTGATGCTTTTAAAGGTGAGCTGATGGCGCAGTTAGCTGAGAAAGTTTGGCCCTTATTTGCCTCAGGTCAGCTGCAGCCACAAGTTGAAGAGGTGTTTGCTTGGACTGACGCTGAAGCCGCCTTTGCTCGATTGGCCAGTAATCAGGTCAACGGCAAAGTAGTGCTGAAAATCTCAGAAGAATAAATGAGTCAACTCTACAGCGCATGTAGAAAGTAAGAGTTTTTATCGCGTGCGCTGCAGGGTGATTGTGTTATCAGTTTAAGCTCAGTGCTTGCCATACACAGTAGAGCGCAAAGGCTAAAAACCCTGTTGCAGCAACAATACGAATCAGCTTCAGTGGTAAACGTTCAGCCGTAAAATGACCGATTAAAACCACTGGCGCATTGGCTAGTAGCATGCCTATGGTTGTGCCGCAGATGACCATCCAGAAATATTCAAATTGAGCAGCGAGCATCACCGTTGCAACTTGAGTTTTATCACCCATCTCTGCAATAAAAAACGCAATCAAGGTGGCTATAAAAGGTCCATATTTGACCGCTATAGTGTCGTCATCATCCAGTGTGTCCGGCACTAAAGTCCAAGCGGCAACAGCGAGAAAGCTGGCGGCTAATATCCACAGTAATGTTGATTCTGAAAACAGTTGAGCGACTTGATAGCCAACAGCTGCAGCCAGAAAGTGATTGACTAAGGTGGCGACTAAAATACCAAGAATAATTGGAATGGGCTTGCGATAGCGTGCTGCCAGTAGTAAAGCGAGCAGTTGGGTTTTATCGCCAATCTCGGCTAATGCCACTATACCCGTAGAGACAAAGAGTGTTTCGAACATACAATAGACCTTAGGGCGGACAATTAGACAACCATGACACACACAGCCTTTCCACCCGGTAAGGTTATGCATGTCATGGGTCTCGCCAGCCAAAGTGATGCGCTATAACGTTATATGCATCAACTGAGGTGTACACGCCATGATCTGTTGATCAAGTATGTTGACGTGCACGCTGTGGATGATTCCGCAGCCGACTACTCCCCCAAGACGGCGGTGATACTAAGTAATCTTTTGTTTGAAAGCAACCCGCTCCGCGACACTGAAAAGGCTATTTACGATCATTGCTTGGGTCATAATAGGCGGTTGCATCGTTATTAGGCATAAATCCCATTTAAAAGCTCGGCGTGACTGCTATGCTCTTTTCTTTTTGTGAATGCACTGGCACAGTTCGGCAATGTATTGCAGCCGCTCTTTATTAAGCGCCAGGTTTGTGATGTGAGTGAAATTGAGTGGAGTCAGAATGATTAAAGTAGCGCACTTAACAAAACGCTTTGTGCAGCAGGTGGCTGTGGATGATTTGTCATTTACCATTGAGCCCGGTGAAGTGGTTGGTTTTTTAGGCCCCAACGGTGCCGGTAAGTCCACCACCATGAAAATGCTCACAGGTTTTTTACGGCCTTGTGAAGGTCATGTCAGTATTTGTGGTTTTGATATCGCCAAGCAGACCTTGCAGGCTCAGCGCCAGATTGGTTATTTACCCGAAGGTGCGCCGTGCTATGGCGATATGACCGTCGGTGATTTTTTGATTTTTATTGCACAGATTCGTGGCTATCGCGGTCAAGAGCTCAAACAACGCGTGGCACGAGCGCTCGATTTAGTTGAGCTTGAGCCGGTAATTGATCAAAATATTGAGACCTTATCTAAAGGCTTTAAGCGTCGTGTGGGTTTAGCACAAGCCGTGTTGCATGACCCTAAGGTATTGATTTTAGATGAGCCAACCGATGGTCTTGATCCCAATCAAAAGCATCAAGTGCGCAAACTGATTAAAAGTTTGGCAGTAGATCGCATTGTTATTATTTCCACGCATATTTTAGAAGAAGTCAGTGCGCTGTGTACGCGGGCGATGGTGATCAGCCGTGGGCGCTTATTAGTCGATGAAACACCCTATGAGTTACAAAGTCGTTCGCGCCATCACCAAGCGGTCACGATTTTAGCCGAGCAACCTTTAAATCGTGGATTGTTGCTGGCGCTACCGGGTGTTGCAGGGCTGGAAGATAATCCACTGGATGGCAGTATCACTGTATTAGCCAAAGCCGGTCAGGTGATTTTCCCTGCAGTCAATCAATTGATTCACACCCAAGGCTGGCAGGTGCGCGAGCTGGAAGTGGAGCGCGGCCGATTAGATGAAGTGTTCCGAAGATTGACCCGTGGAGATGCCGTATGAGACAGCTACCGATTATTTTTAAACGCGAATTTACCAGTTTCTTTGCCACGCCCTTGGCTTATGTGTTTTTGCTGATTTTTTTGGTGCTCACCAGCGTCTTTACTTTTTACTTAGGTGACTTTTACGAAAGCGGCCAAGCCAATCTGAATCCGTTTTTTAACTTCCATCCGTGGTTGTATTTATTCTTAGTACCGGCGCTGGCGATGCGTATGTGGGCGGAAGAGCGCAAAAGCGGCACTATTGAATTGCTGATGACATTGCCCATTACGCGCTTTGAAAGCGTGGTGGGTAAGTTTTTAGCCGCTTGGGTGTTTGCTGGGATTGCTTTGCTGCTGACCTTTCCAATGGTGCTGACAGTCAATTATTTAGGTGATCCGGATAATGGCGCTATTTTGACCGGTTATGTCGGCAGTTGGCTGTTAGTCGGTGCTTATTTGTCCGTAGGATCCTGCATGTCAGCGATGGCAAAAAATCAGGTGATTGCCTTTATTCTCACGGTCAGTTTGTGCTTTGTGTTTGTGGTCAGTGGTTTCCCGTTAGTGCTGGATGCTTTTAATGGTTGGGCGCCGCAATGGTTGTTGGATGTGGTGGCCTCCTTTAGTTTCCTAACGCGCTTTCAGGCGATCAGTAAAGGAGTGATTGATCTACGTGATCTTCTTTACTTCTTAAGCTTTATTGCTGCTTGGCTGATGGCCACTGCGGTTGTTGTTGATTTAAAGAAGGCGGACTGAGCATGAGACGATTGATGTATTCCAGTGTGGGTTTAGCACTGATTGCTGTGGCCTTTGTTGGCTTTAATATGCTGTCCAATAGCCTGTTTAAAAACATCCAGCTCGATTTCACCGAGCAACGCTTGTACACCTTGTCGGATGGCACCAAGCAGTTGCTCAGTGAGTTGCAAGAGCCGATCAGCTTGCAGTACTTCTACTCCAATAAAGCCACGCGTGATGTACCGATGTTGCGTAACTATGCGCAGCGTGTGGAAGAACTGTTGCAGAGCTATGAGCGCATGGCCGATGGCAAATTGCAGTTAGAGGTGATTGATCCAGAAGCTTTCTCAGAAGATGAAGACCGTGCTGCAGCTTTAGGCTTGCAAGCCGTGCCGCTCGAGCAGGATGGTGCACAGTTGTATTTTGGTGTGGCTGCGACAAATCAGCAGGGCGACACACAGGTGATTCCGTTTTTTGCTTTGGATCAAGAAGAGTTGCTTGAGTATGAGCTGAGCCGTTTGATTAGCAGCGTGGCGCAGACTGAGCGGCCAGTGATTGGCCTGTTATCAGCTTTACCACTCAATGGTGGCTTTGATATGCAAGCGGGGCAGCCATTACCGTCGTGGACGATTTTGGAAGATATACGTCAGCAATTTCAGTTGGAAAGTTTAAACGCTGATATTGATCTGATTCCAGCGCATGTCAGCACCTTATTGTTGGTGCACCCGAAAAATCTCAGTGAAGCGACGCAGTATGCGATTGATCAGTTTGTCTTAGGCGGCGGTAAGTTATTAGCCTTTGTTGATCCCTACAGTGAAGCCGATACTGGGATGAACGCGTCAGGTGAGATGGCCACCGATAAGAGTTCTGATTTACCTGAGCTGTTTAAAGCGTGGGGCGTGCGCATGTTGCCTGGACAAGTTCTGGGCGATGGTGCTTATGCAATGTCAGTCGGTGTGGGACCACAGCAGCGTGCAGTGCGTCACCCGGGTTGGTTAACACTGCCGAAAAAAGCTTTAGATAGCAGTGATGTACTGACCTCGCAGCTGGATACGCTCAATGTCGCTACAGCCGGTATTTTAGAGCCGTTAGAAGGTGCAAAAACTCAGTTTACGCCTTTGTTACACAGCTCTGAATACGCAATGCCTTTTAGTGCGCAGCGTTTTGCCATGCTGCAAAATCCTGAAGAACTGCTAGCCGAGCTGGAGCCCACTGGTGAGCGTTATGTGCTGGCTGCGCGGATCAGTGGCCCTGCGCAAACTGCTTTTGCACAGGGTATTGAAGGACGCGAGCAAGGTTTGCGCAGTGCGGACAATATCAATGTGATTATTGTTGCTGATAGCGATATGTTAAGCGATCGGATGTGGGTCAATGTGCAGGACTTTTTTGGTCAGCGCTTACCTCAGCCCTTTGCCGATAACGGCAGCTTTACCATTAACGCGCTGGATAACTTATCCGGCTCGGATGCGTTGATTAGTATTCGTTCGCGGGGTAACTTTAATCGCCCCTTCACGATGCTGGATGATTTACAGCGTAGCGCTCAAGAGCGTTTTCAGAAAAAAGAACAGGAGTTGCAAGGCCGTTTAGCGGCAACCGAAGAGAAGCTGTTTGAGTTACAGCAAGCGACCGATCCTGCACAGGATCTGGAATTGACCGCTGAACAGCAAGCGACCATGCAACAGTTCTTGCAAGAGAAGTTGCAGGTGCGTAAAGAATTGCGTGAAGTGCGTTATCAGCTCAATAACGAGATTGAGTCATTGGGCACCACGTTGAAGTTCTTTAATATCGGTGTCATGCCGATATTATTAACCTTTATGCTGGTAATGCTGAGCTTGTCACGTCGTATTCGACGCATGCAGGTTGGTGATCAACCGTTCGTGTGATGCATAAAAAAGCCAGACTTCAATAAGGAGTCAGGCTTTTTTGTTAGCGTGCGACCTGTTGCGTTAAGGCGAGCGGCTTAGCGGCTTTTCGGTGGATCCACTAATAAATCTTCAGTGGGTGTTTCGCACTGAATCTTATGGCCGAGTAATTCTTCAATCCCTGGCAAGGCATAGGAATCATCTTCACCAGCAAAGCTGATAGACACACCTGTAGTACCCGCACGACCGGTACGACCGATACGGTGCACATAGTCATCGGGTTCTTCTGGCAGGGTGAAGTTGACCACGTGACTGATATCGTCCACATGAATACCGCGACCTGCTACATCCGTGGCGACGAGCACGCGTAGGCGGCCTGAACGGAAGTCTTCGAGTACTTTGATGCGTTTGTGTTGCGCCACATCACCGGACATCTGTGCAGCGCTGATGCCATCACGGGTCAAGCGCTCTTCAATACGGCGCACTTCATCTTTACGGTTAGCAAAGACGATCACACGTGGCCAGTTGTTGTTTTGAATCAGGTTGTAGAGCAATTTGTATTTATCACTGCCCGCCACAGCAAACACATGCTGCTCAACTGAATCATTGGCCACGCTTTCGGGCTCAATTTCAACAATGGCTGGATCTGTTGTCCACTGTTTGGACAGGTTCATCACATCTTCAGTAAAAGTCGCGGAAAACAGTAAGGTTTGGCGTTCGACTTTATGTGGTGTTTGACGAATAATTTGGCGCACTTGTGGGATAAAACCCATATCCAGCATACGGTCAGCTTCGTCGAGGACCAGCACTTCAACCATATCCAGATGCACTTCACCGCGTTGGTTGAAGTCCAATAAGCGACCTGGGGTGGCGACTAAAATATCGCAATAGCGTGCTTCTAACTGCTTACGTTGCTTATCAAAATCCATACCACCCACAAAGCTCATGACATTGAGGTTGGTGTATTTGGTGAGAGCAATTGCATCGTTAGCAATTTGTACCACCAGCTCACGGGTTGGCGCGATAATCAGTGCACGAGGCTCACCCATATAACGCTCATCGGGTGGGCGGGTTTGCGTCAACTGGCTGATAATAGAAATCAGGAAAGCTGCGGTTTTACCAGTACCGGTTTGTGCACGGCCAATGGCATCTTTTCCGACTAAGGTATGACCTAATACCTCTGCCTGAATCGGTGTGCAGTAGGGGAAGCCTAGGTCTTGAATGGCATGCATTAATTCTGGAGCAAGGGCGAAATCATGAAAGCGGGTTTTGCCTTCAGCGGGTTCAACCACAAAATCAGCCAAGGCCCAAGGTGTTTGTTGGATTACAGGTTTAGCTTTAGCAGGACGTGGTTTTTTAGCTGCAGGTTTGTGCTCTGGAGCGGCTTGGCTCACAGGCTGGGATTCTGGCTCAGAGCGCTGCACGGCGGGCGCTGTAACAACGGGTTCTTGCGGCGGTGCTGTCGGCTCTGGGGCTTTTTTGAAAATACTCGTAAGTGCTTTGAGCACGGCGTTCTCTTATCAGTAGTTTATAAATTAACAGTAGTGTAAGGCATCACAACGCTTTGTAGAAACTGTTTCACTGTTCGGCGCGGATGCTGGGTTATTTGCACCGGTGTTATTGCAAGTTTGCATATTCAAGCAGCTGATGCTTGGGGTTGACTCAAGCTTTAGCGGGGAAACTTAAGGGGGCAATGCTCTGTGGCGTGCTCGTGATGCAGTTCAACACACCCGTATCGTTTTAAGAGAGCGTAGTTTGGTGAGTTATACTTACACACATGATGAAAACCATTATTGCCTATGAGAGTTTTAAAATGAGTCGAGTTATCAAGGGGCCTTGTATTGCCTTATTTATAAGCTGTTGTTTTGCGCTGACGAGCGTCAGTGCTAACGATGTGACACGTAGCGATGTTTTATCTTATAACGCTCGCAAGGCGATTGATTCACTCGAAGGAGCTCTAGGTGTCTACGATGAGATACCGACTCTTGAACGCTCGAAGTGGATTTCTCGAGATCAAAAGTCAGCTAAAAAAGAGCTGGATAATCTGATTCAAAAATCCATCGACTTATTTGAGTCATCCACTATCAGTCATTTGCGCAATCAATACCGCAAGCTGGAGCTTAAGGTGGTCGAGGAGCAGGCCAAGCTCGCAGAATATCGCTCAGATCGCGTGCTGGCGGTTCGAGATGATCGCAGTTTAAGAACGCGCTTAATGCCGGGTGAAACTTTGAAAAGTTTTATGGCGGTCAGTAAAGCGGATTATGACATGTTGATTGAGGTCACTCAGGCAAATATTGCTGATTATCAAACTGAAATGACCAACACCATGACGCAGATGAGTTCAGTGTTGGCAGTGATTGGTATTGATTTAAACGCTGAGCAACTTGAGGCGTTGATGTCTTCAGTGGTGGGTGACGATATTATTCAGATGACCGTAGTCTTTAATGCGGTGAAAGATATAACAGTACAATTAGCGCAACTCACTGAGCAGACCGGTGAAGACCTTGTCCATGCAAAAAAATACTATGGCATGGTGGTTGTACTGCATCAACTGATTGCCAATATGCAGTCAGCCTTTATTGCACAAGTTGATCAGCTGCACTTGCCTAAGCTCAATGGGTTTCGTAAAGATGCTCAAGACAATATTAAAGAGTCGCGAGGCTTACTGAAAAGCGGTGGTAACGCCGCTACGCTCAACAGTAATATCCGTGCGAATGAGTTGACACTGAAAGTTGTCAGCCTCTACGAGACGATGCTTAAGCAGCAACGAGCTAAAGTGGTTAAAGCGTATAAGGTGTCAGAGCAGGAAATGCAGGTGGCTAATAACACCTATAAAACGGTCTCGCTCAGTTCAGCAGTAGCGGGTTTAATTCAAGAAGGTACACGCACCTTTGAGCATTTGATTGCCCTGCAAATGCCTGATGTGAGTGAGTTTCAAAATAACCAGATTCGAGAAGAATTTAAAAGTCTAACCGCACGCATGCAGAAAAATTAACAACCACAACAGAGTTGCGCTGATGTGCAACTCTGTTTGAGACGGTCTATGCGCTTAACTATTTAGTTGTTTGCTTAACCAGTTGCCAATATCAGTAATTTGCTCTGGACAGACTGCATGCTCCATAGGGTAGTCATACCAAGTCACAGGAACGCCCCAGCTGTTCAATTGTTGTTGCACAGCCTGACCCATAAAGAAAGGTACCACTGGGTCATGCACGCCGTGCATGCACAGGGTAGGGGTTTGTGCTTGCAGTGGGTTGAGTGCGCTGACTTGCTCAAAGGTTGGAGCGTAGGTTGATAACGCAAGAACACCACCGAGCGCTTCATTCCAGCGTAAAAAAGCTGTGTGTAAAACCACTGCGCCACCTTGTGAAAAGCCGGCTAAAAACAAACGACTTGGGCTGATGCCGCTGTCGCGCTGTTGTTCCATTAGGCTGATCAATTGCTGGGTGGAGCTTTCCAGTTGTTCACTATTGATTGAGCGTTTACCGGGAGCAATGGCTAAAATATCGTACCAACTGGGCATCTCATAACCACCGTTGATGGTTACAGCTTGGTTGGGGGCTTGCGGTAAAATAAAGCGTGTGGTCGGCAGTTGTGGTTGCAGCATACGCGCTACGGGTTCAAAGTCAGTGCGGTCAGCACCTAAGCCATGCAACCAAATCACACATGAATCAGCAGGTTGTGGGGATTCAACAGTTAATGCATTTTTAATCATGGAAAACTCTTCTTAAAGTGTTTGAAAACGGCTTATCTGGCGATTTTTCTGCACGTTATTGGCGTTAAAGATTTGCCCGTTCATGGCAATGTAGATGCCTGATTCTAAGCATTGTAGTGCGCCAATAGCAAAACCTAAGTTAAACGGCGCATCGCTGTTACGCATGCGTGCAGGCTGCATCGCACCGGTGAATACAACAGTTTTATCGCTGATGTCACCCAGCAGTTGTGCGCTTAAGGTCATGGTGTCGGTGCCATGAATAATCAGAATATGCTGGTGCGGACTGTTGTTGACTTGTTCACGCAGTAATTCGCGATCGGCATCGGTCAGCTCTAAACTGTCTTTTTTAAGGAGACTGTCGACGCTGTAAGTTAAGTTCACTCCCGCGTCAGTCAGTAACTCTTCAGCCATCGGCTCGCCAATTGTAAACTCGGACAAGGCATCATGATAAATTTTATCAAAGGTGCCACCCGTGGTTAGAATATGAATATGCATCAGTGTGCTTAATCCGTATCAAGAATTGATATCACAGATTATTGCTTAGATTGCGCTATAAAAGCCATTAATAGCCCCGAGGACATATGACTACAGCAGTACAACACCAATGGTATGTGTATTTAATACGTGCAGAAAATCAGGCTCTGTATTGTGGCATCAGCTTGGATGCGTATAAGCGTTTTGCGCAGCATTGTGCTGGGAAGGGCGCGCGGTTTTTTTCCACCAGTCCAGCGCAGGCATTGGTCTATATCGAAGTGTGTGCAGATAAATCAACGGCCTTGCGCCGCGAGATTGCGATTAAACGCTTGCCTAAGTCAGCTAAAGAACAGCTGGTGCTAGCGCAAACGAATCAGACTGTGATGCAAGGTCTAGATCAATAAAACCTCGCTAGCGGGTGGCTAGCGAGGCGAGTGACTGTAACGCTCTATTACTGGTAAGCGCCTGGAACTGGACGTAGATTGATTTCTACGCGACGGTTTTGTTGGCGACCTTGTGCGCTGCCGTTATCAGCAACAGGCTGATCTGGACCGACACCGCGAACGCTCATACGGTTACCGCTAACACCTTGGTTACGCAGGTAGTCAGCAACACTTTGTGCGCGACGCTGTGACAGATTCATGTTGTGCTGGTATGCACCCGTACTGTCGGTATGGCCGATGATTTCAATCGTGTTTTGATCGTACTGGTTAAAGGATTGAACCAAGTTATTCAAAGTGCCGTAGAAATTACCTGAAATGCTTGCTGAGTCAGTCGCGAATGTTACGTTACCTGGCATAACTAGGGTTAAGTTATCACCATCACGTTGTACATCAATACCCGTACCTTGCATGCTACGACGTAGTTCGGCTTCTTGTTTGTCAGCGTAGTAGCCATAACCTGCACCCGCTGCACCGGCCACTGCTGCACCAATTAGAGCGCCTTTACCGCGATCTTTTTTGCTGGATGTTGCAGCACCTATTGCAGCACCGCCCAAAGCACCTAAGCCACCGTAAATTGCTGTTTTGTTCGAGCTGCCCTGTTGGCCTTCATAAGGATTGTTACCTGCACAGCCTGCCAGTAATACAAAGATACTGGTCGCAATCAGTGTGCGCGATGTAGAAAATTTAAGCATGGTCAATTCCTTGTTCAGCGTCATATTGGTGTTTGTTGCTTATTCTATGCAGATTAGTACCTTTTATTCAAAATTAGTTCGTTAGCGCGCGTAAATCTATTACTGCGCTTTTCATTACCTATCACTGTATCGACCTTATCAGTGATTAGTACAGCGGCATCTGTATTTAATATCGACAGGTGCTAGCGGATTGATGGCACAGTGAGAGCATTATTGCTCAGGATTGTGAGTCCTAGTGTTGCTAAAAGTATTCGACCATGATGCTTTGAGCTTGCAGAAAAGCTTGCAGCAACCAGTATCAGCTACCCAGTCAATGCTTTAAACTCTATGCAAGTATCTTATTTACAGCCTAATCTATTCGCCGCTCAATGTCGGCTAATAAGGAGCAATACATGATTCAGTATCAAGCAGGTATTCTGGCTGATCCAGTACCGCCTTTAGCGCGCCATGTGTTTTTTACACTGGAGTCCACTGAGCATTTAGCGGCGGCACTGCGCCGTTTAGCGGTGATGGTGGACGGTGATGCGACCGTGATGGGTTTTGGTCAGTCGCTGCTGCAAGCGCTGAATGTACAGCAAGATAAATTGCGCAGTTTTCCTGCGCTGAGTGCCAATGGTATTGATATTCCTTCAACCCAGCATGCACTCTGGTGCTGGTTGCGTGGCGATGATCGCGGTGAATTACTGCACCGTACCAATGAGCTGATTGCCGCAGTAGCGCCGGCTTTAAAAGTAGTGCAGGTGACGGAAGCGTTCCGTTATAAGACCGGCCATGATTTGACCGGTTATGAAGACGGTACTGAGAATCCTGTTGAGCAAGCAGCGATTGATGCGGCGATTGACAGTCAAGCACCGGGTGGCAGTTATGCTGCGGTCCAGCATTGGGTACATGATTTAGCCGGTTTTAAAGGCTTGCCACAACAAGAGCAGGACCATATTTTTGGCCGTCGTTTAAGTGATAACGAAGAGCTGGATGATGCGCCAGAATCCGCGCATGTGAAGCGCACTGCGCAAGAAGATTTTGATCCTGAGGCCTTTGTGGTGCGTCGTTCCATGCCTTATATCGATGGGGATGAGGCAGGTTTAGTGTTTGTGGCTTTTGGTAGTACGCTGGATTCATACGATATGCTGTTGCGCCGCATGATTGGTCTAGATGACGGTATTGTGGATGGCTTATTTAGCTTTAGTCGTCCGACTACTGGTGGTTATTACTGGTGTCCGCCGTTGGATAATGGCCAGTTACAGCTGGATAAATTGCTTTAATATTCAAGCAGGCCCGCGTACTCGCAAAGAGACGCGGGCTGTTGTGTTTTAAATCGGTGCATCAACTTTACGATGATCCACCCAGAGCATGGTCGCTCCAGCAATCGCTGCGGGCATCGCAATCAGATTAAACAACGGCACCATTAAGGCTAAATAGGTGATGCCACCAAAGCCTAGGCTCAGCCAGCGCTTACTGCGTAACCATTCCAGCATCACCGTCCAGCTGACTTTATTGTTGTCGGCAGGGTAGTCAATATATTGCACCGCCATCATCCAAATATTAAAGATCACCCACAGTGGTGCTGCGATAATATTGACGCCGGGAATAAAAGATAAAATCAGCAAAGCCAGTGCACGCGGTAAAAAATAGCCCAACTTGCGCATTTCTCGTGCCATGGTACGCGGCACCATCGCCAGCAACTCAGTCCAGCTGAATGCTGGAAAGTGATCTTCACCACGCGCAATGATTTCAACTTTTTCCGCTAAAAAGCTGTTAAAGGGCGAGGCGATTAAGTTGGCAATAGTGGTGAAAGTGAAAAATATAATCAGCAGCACCAGCAGCACAAATATAGGCCATAAAATATAATCCAAAAAGGACAGCCAGTTAGGTAAGTTGGGCATCAGTTGGGCAACCCAGCCATTAAAGCGCTGCACTGCAAAATAAATTAATCCAAAAAATACGGCGATATTGATCGACAAGGGTAATAAAACAAACATGCGTAAACCTGGGCGCATAATCATTTTAAAGCCTGCAGCTAAATAGTGTGGGCCGCCAAGAGGTTGGGCAGACATAAGGTGTTTCCTTTGCGAGTGGTACGAGATGTGACATTGGTAGACAATATGAGCAGAGTCAAACAGCCATAAAGTGTTGTAACCTACGATTATTATATAGTTTAGAGGTTTGCGTTAGGTTAGCGAACCGGAAAACTGTAACCTATGACACATTATTTGGCCTTAGATCCCTTGTTAGGAGTTATATATGTCTGAAGTTCGTCACGTTTCCGTGCTTATTCTGGGTTCTGGCCCTGCCGGTTACAGTGCTGCAGTCTATGCCGCGCGCGCTAATTTAAAGCCTTTGATGATTACCGGAATGCAAGCCGGTGGTCAGCTGACTACCACGACTGAAGTGGATAACTGGCCGGGTGATCCAGAAGGTTTAACCGGTCCAGCGCTGATGGAACGTATGCAAAAACATGCGGAGCGTTTTGAAACTGAGATCGTCTTTGATCATATTCATACAGCACAATTGCAAAGCAAACCTTTTACCTTGATCGGTGATAGCGGTACATATACCTGTGATGCATTGATTATTGCCACCGGTGCTAGCGCGCGTTATTTAGGCTTGCCGTCTGAAGAAGCCTTTATGGGTAAGGGCGTTTCTGCTTGTGCTACTTGCGATGGTTTTTTCTACCGTAACCGTGAAGTGGCAGTGGTCGGTGGTGGTAATACTGCAGTTGAAGAAGCGCTGTATTTATCCAATATCGCCAGTAAAGTGACCCTGATTCACCGCCGCGAGACCTTCCGATCAGAGAAGATTTTGCAAGATAAACTGCACGCTAAGGTTGCTGAAGGCAAAATCGTGCTGGCGCTGAATGCTCAGGTGGATGAAGTGCTGGGCAATGATATGGGTGTTACCGGCGTACGTTTACTCAATAACGATGGTAGCAAGCACGACTTGGCTGTGGATGGCGTATTTATTGCAATTGGTCATACGCCCAATACCGGCTTGTTTGAAGGCCAGTTGGAGTTGAAAGGCGGTTATATGGTGGTTAAAGGTGGCCGTGAAGGTAACGCAACCGCAACCAGCATTGATGGTGTATTTGCTGCAGGTGATGTGGCAGACGATGTCTACCGTCAAGCTATCACTTCTGCTGGCGCAGGCTGTATGGCTGCGCTGGATGTGGAAAAATACTTAGAGAAATAAATTCTTCTCAATATATGTTGTGTCATAAAAAAGCCGCTTTGTATGAACTGACCCCTTTTGTTGCGGGGGTCAGTTGCAAAGCGGCTTTTTTGTTGCTGGGGATTGTTTACACTTCGCCCGCTTTTTTGCGGTTGTACTTAAAACTCCACAGCGTATGCATAAATGCACTGCAAAATAGCAGAACGCTTAAGAAGGTTTCGGTATAACCCAGCCAGGCTTGAACAGGCGAAAAGCTGGCAACTACGCCATGTACAAAGTAAATGTTAATTAAAATACAGGCCCAGATATGTGTTTTTTCTGAGCCTAAGATCATTCCCAGCGCAATGATTGTTAGCGGTGTTAGGGCGATGACTATAATGGCTAAAGCACCTAAGCCTGGAGCGTCGGGTCGTTCGATAAAAAACAGATTCCAAGCAACCAGCAGCACGGCCAGCCCGGCTAATGAGAATAAACTCAATAAACGGCTGATACGTAAACGTGGTTCGAGCCAGCTGAGTTCTGGCAGCGGTTTAGGGCTTCTTTTAGCCACGGGGCGTCTCCAACTGCAGGGCAAATTGCGCTAAGCGTTTACCTAGAGCAACACACAGACTGATTTCATGCTCATCCAGTGGGCGTTTGCTATCGGCACCGGCTACATGGCTAGGGCCGTAGGGCGTACCACCTGCTTGCGTGTTGATTAAAGCCGGTTCGCTATAGGGTAGGCCGCAAATTAGCATACCGTGGTGCAGTAAAGGCAGCATCATGCTCAGCAAGGTACTTTCTTGACCGCCATGCAGACTGGAGGTTGAGGTAAAGACGCCTGCAGGCTTATTAACCAGTTCACCGGTCATCCAGAGATTGCTGGTGCTATCTAAAAAGTACTTCATGGCTGCAGCCATATTGCCAAAGCGAGTGGGGCTGCCCAGTGCTAAACCTGCGCAGTTCTTTAAATCATCTAGGCTGGCATAGACCGCGCCTTCAGCCGGCACTTCAGGGGCAACGGCTTCGCATTCATTAGAAACCGCAGGCACAGTACGCACGCGAGCTTCCAGGCCGCCTTGTTCTACGCCGCGGGCAATATGGCGCGCCATATCTGCAGTGGCACCATGGCGGCTATAATACAGTACTAAAATATAAGGAGTAGTCATGACAAAATCTCGATTAGGTTTTCTAATGGGCGGCCAATCGCGGCGCGCTGACCCACAACTAAGACTGGACGCTCAATTAAAATAGGTGCTTGCACCATAGCGTCAATCAATTCAGCTTCAGTTAGGTTTTGCTGATCTAGATTCATTTCGCTGTAAACAGCTTCGCCTTTGCGCATCAGTTGGCGTGCGCTGAGGTTGAGTTTGTCTAATAAAGAGCTCAGTTGCTGTGCGTTGAGCGGTGTGTCTAAATAGTGAATAATTGTGGCTTGGATGCCACGCTCTTCGAGTAAAGCCAAAGCTGCGCGTGATTTACTGCAGCGAGGGTTGTGGTACAAAGTGACATCGGACATATACATTACCTCCAAAAAACGCATGCAGCATTCTAGCAGGCTAAGCCGTCAAGGCGTATGTCTGCACAGCAGAGAAGACTATGTTTAAAAAATATCTGATAATTTTATCTGTACTGGTTTTAACGGCGTGTGATCGAGCGGAGCCGTTAGGCATGGATCAATATGGCGTGGCTGTGCCAGAGTCATTAGTGGCGGAGCAGTGGTTGGTGATTAATTACTGGGCGCAGTGGTGCGCGCCATGTCGCAAGGAAATACCAGAGCTCAATCGTTTGCACGATGCTTTGCATGATCAAGGTGTGCGGGTGTTGGGAGTCAATTACGATCAGCTGCAAGGCGAGGAGTTACTTGCCGACAGCCAGTTGCTTGGCATTGCTTTTACAGTATTGAGTGATGATCCGGCGCTACGCTTTAATTTACCAGCAGCGCAAGGTTTGCCAGCGACCTATATTGTCGATCCGCAAGGTCATCTAGTCAGTCAGTTGCAAGGGGAGCAAACAGAACAGAGTCTGCTTGAAGTATTAGAAAAGGCAGGTTGGTCAGCGCCTTAGTACGCTGACCTTGCCGTTCACTTTACCAGCGTAGAAGGTTAACCATCTTTTCTACGATCGTGTAAAGCGCGTTGCATCTCACGATTGGAGTCACGTTCTTTTTCGACGTGGCGCTTATCGTAATCTTTCTTACCTTTACCCAGCGCAATTTCGCATTTAACCAGATGATTCTTCCAGTACAGTGCTAAAGCCACACAGGTGTAGCCTTTTTGTTGCACACCTTCGAGCAGCTTATCCAGCTCCCGGCGGTGCAACAAAAGCTTACGCGTGCGCGTGGGGTCAGTAATCACATGTGTGCTTGCAGCCGTAAGCGGACTGATATGACAGCCCATCAGCCATGCTTCGCCATTTTTAAGTAAGACGTAACTGTCCACCAACTGCGCTTTGCCTGCACGTAAACTTTTAATTTCCCAGCCTGCTAGAGCAATACCTGCCTCGACACGCTGTTCAACAAAGTAATCGTGCAGCGCTTTTTTATTCAGCGCGATGGTGCCTTTAGGTTGTTTTTTATGTTTAGCCATAATGGGGATTATAAGACGTAATTGTGCATCTGGCGAGTGGCTGCCAAGGAATCTTTACTGTTTGCTTGAGAGGCGGCTGTGAATGCATGACAATAGTCTACTATTTGATGCGTTATGTAGCCTGTGATTAGGGATTGAGCATGTCACATATTAGGTTGTGTGATGAGCAAAGTGATTGCTGAAGTAGGTGCAGTCTCAGGTTTTTTTAAACGATTTTATTTGGTGGATAAAGAATTACTATGGCCACGCATATTCAACGCTCTGCTTTATTACCCTACAGTGCTGCGGCACTTTATGATTTGATCAATGATGTTCCCAGTTACCCGCAATTTTTACCGTGGTGCTCGGCCAGCGAAGTCCTTGAGCAGACTGATAACTGCATGCGCGCGGCATTGATGATCGCTAAAGGTCGTTTGTCGCAGCGCTTTGTCACTAAAAACACCTTGGTGCTCAATGAAAGTATCACTATGGCCTTAGAAGAAGGGCCGTTTAGTCAATTAAACGGTGTTTGGGAGTTTAAGGCCTTAGGCGAGAAAGCCTGTAAAATCAGTCTGGATTTAGAGTTTGATTACGCAGGTCCCATTATAAAAGCCACTTTGGGCCCCTTATTTACTCAGGCGGCTAATACAATGGTCGATGCATTTTGTAAGCGCGCCAAAGAAATTTATGGGTAAGTCGATGATTACAGTAGAAGTGGCCTATGCTCTAGCGCATAAACAAAAAATTGTGCAGTTGCAGGTGCCGCAAGGTACGCATGCGCGTGATGCGGCAATGCGTTCTGGATTGGATAAAGAATTTTCTGGTCTGGATTTGGCGCAAAGCCCATTGGGGATTTTTGGCAAATCGATTGCACGGCCTGAAGAGCATATTTTAGCGGAAGGAGAGCGTGTGGAGATTTATCGACCGCTGCTGGCTGACCCTAAAGAGGTGCGTCGACAACGTGCAGAGCGTGTAGCACAAGCAAAAGCAGCAGAAGCCGCGCAATAATACGGTTCTGCTACTTTTATTGCGCTTGAGCGAATTAGCGTTCGCTGTCTTTGATGCGTGAAGTTGGGGTGGGAGCTGTTTCCATCGCATCAATTTCGTCTTGAATTTGCTTTTGCAATGAGCCTGGTGCTGGCGCTTGCACAGTCTCTTCAGGTGTGGCTGGCTGAGGTGCAAGCGTTGTTTCAGGCAGGCCTGTGGCGCTATCAACAGTCGGTGTTTGGCCTAAAATGGCTTGGTCACGACTGATGCCGGGGACAAAGTCACCACCTAAACCTTGCAGCTGGTTATTTTCGTCAAAGGTTAAGCTGATACGTTCTTGTTGGCGTTTACCGCCAGCCACTTGGATACTGTATAAGTAGTCCCAGCGATTACTATGGAAGGTATCGGCGATCAGTGGTGTGCCCATAATAAAGCGCACCTGACGTGTGGTCATGCCAGGACGTAACTGGTCAACCATATCTTGAGTGACAACATTACCTTGCTGAATATCGATTTTATGGACGCCAGGGAATGAGCATCCAGCGAGTACCAATAAGCTAGCAAGAGTGAAACTGCGAATAAGACGTGTTCTATTTTGCATTGGAGACGGACTTCCACTATCGTTAATAGGTAACAGATACGCTGATCATACCTGCATTGTGCTCATCAGCGAAACCGCATTAGTGAGAAAACAAATATGGCTGAGAATATTGAACTACGTAAAGCGGGTTTAAAGGTAACTTTACCGCGCGTTAAAATTATGCACATCCTTGAATCATGTGAGCCTCGCCACATGAGTGCTGAGGATGTATATAAAACCCTTATGGATGCGGGTGAAGATGTTGGGTTGGCAACTGTGTACCGAGTTTTGACTCAGTTTGAGTCAGCAGGCTTGGTGATGCGCCATAATTTTGATGGTGGGCACGCAGTCTTTGAACTGGATGACGGTGAGCATCACGACCATATTGTGTGTGTTGATTCGGGTGAGGTCTTTGAGTTTTTTGACGAAGAGATTGAAAGACGTCAGCACCAAATTGTTGACGATTTGGGTTATGAGATGGTCGATCACAATTTAGTTCTATATGTGAAAAAGAAATAACCATCGAGCGTTGAGTCGCTTGCGATCAGTGTGTCCTGCCACTGCAATAGTGCATATACATACGATCAATCAGTGCTGCGAGTTGGGTGTGATGAGTTAAGCCATGGATGGTGGAGCGCCGGAGCTGAATCCTGAATGGGTTCGTAGAGGGACAAACATCCAGCCCGAAGCACGGCGCACATCGAGTTTTTCAGTATTGTAATAAAAGCATTGAGCAAGGTGTGTGTAGACGTGCCTCGCTCGTTGCTTTTTCCTCAACGCGCGGTTCTGGCGCAATTCAGGTACTAGGCCATCCGTGGCTACACGTTTCGCTGCACTAGCGATGTGCTGATTGACCCATCTAGCTGTGTGCAGACCTGTAATAAATCTTGGGTTACCGACTTAAACAGCAGCACAAACCCAATGGTTACTGCTGATCTGCATACACTTGGTCAAAGATTCCGCCATCATTAAAGTGGGTTTTTTGGATCTCAGGCCAGCTGCCGAATGTGGCTTCGACGGGCATAAAATCAACTTTAGGAAAGCGGTCAGCGAATTCTGCAAGAATCTCTGCGTTGCGTGGGCGTAAGTAGTTATTAGCGGCAATACGCTGAGCTTCATCGGACCATAAGAACTTTAAGTATTCTTCAGCAATCACGCGCGAACCTTTGCGATCAACCACTTTATCGACGATGGTCACGGGCGGCTCAGCTTCAGCGCTAACGCTTGGGTAAACCACTTCAAATGCACCGTGACCAAATTCGCGGGCGATCATTTCTGCTTCGTTTTCAAAGGTGACCAATACATCACCAATTTGGTTTTGCATAAAAGTACTGGTTGCCGCACGGCCGCCGGTATCTAAAACAGGTGCTTGTTTAAACAGTTTGCCAACAAAGTCTTTAGCGTCTTGTTCGCTACCGCCATTTTTTAAGATATAAGCCCAGGCTGATAGGTAGGTATAGCGACCATTACCTGATGTTTTTGGGTTGGGTACGATAATTTGTACGCCATCTTTAATTAAATCAGGCCAGTCTTGCAGGTTTTTCGGGTTGCCTTTGCGTACGATCAAGACTGTTGCTGAAGTAAATGGCGCGCTGTTATTGGGTAAACGTTCAGCCCAGTTTTCTGGAATTAATTTTGCATATTCATACAAAGCATTGATATCCGTGGCCATGTTCATGGTGATGACATCAGCGGGCAGGCCGTCAATCACTGAGCGTGCTTGTTTGCTTGAGCCACCGTGTGACATTTGAATTTGTGCAGGCTTATGGCCTTGCTCTTGCCAATGTTTTTGGAACGCAGGGTTGTAGTCTTTATAGAAATCGCGCATCACATCATAGGAAACGTTGAGCAGTGGTGCTGCTTGCAGCGTCGCCGCTGCGCTAAAACCGATGGCAAAAAGTGATGCAGTGAACAAGCGTTTCATATCGCGATCCCTTTGAAAATGAGTAGAGGATGCTCACTATAGGGAGTGCTTGTTATGCTGTAAAAGAATTAAAAGTAATTTTGATATTCTATTTGGGAATAAAAAAGCCCTCGCAATGAGGGCTTTTTAAGGGTTATGTCAGCTTACATATTTGGATAGTTCGGGCCGCCGGTACCTTCGGGTGCGATCCAAGTGATATTTTGTGCAGGATCTTTAATATCACAGGTTTTACAGTGCACACAGTTCTGGGCGTTGATTTGGAACTTTTGTTCACCGTTTTCTAGGGCAACGATTTCATAGACGCCAGCAGGGCAGTAGCGCTGTGCAGGCTCATCGTACATGGAGAGGTTTTTACCCAATGGAATACTGGCATCAGTCAGTTTCAGGTGACAGGGTTGGACTTCTTCATGGTTGGTGCTGGATAAGAACACCGAGCTGAGTTTGTCGAAGCTTAATTTGCCATCAGGTTTTGGGTAAGCGATTTTTTTCGACTCAGAGGCCAGCTTAAGCTTGGCGTAGTCAGGGGTGGTATCGCGCAGGGTGAATGGGATTTTACCGCCAAAGATATTTTGGTCGATATAGTTAAACGCACCACCCAAGATTGCACCGTATTTATGGATCGCAGGACCAAAGTTGCGGCTGCTAAATAGATCGTCGTATAACCAGCTGGCTTTAAATGCATTCACATAACCAGTCAGCTCATCACCGCCTTCACGCCCTGCAATAATTGCATCAGCTGCAGCTTCAGCCGCCAGCATGCCGGACTTCATCGCAGTATGGTTGCCTTTGATTTTGGCGAAGTTGAGTGTGCCCAAATCACAGCCCACTAAAGCACCGCCTGGGAAAACCATTTTCGGCAGTGAGTTTAAGCCACCTTTAGTAATGGCACGTGCGCCGTAAGCCACACGTGTGCCGCCCTCAAGGTACTGGCTGACTACAGGGTGATGTTTGTAGCGTTGAAACTCATCAAAAGGTGATAAGTACGGGTTGCTATAGGACAGGTCGACAATGAGGCCGACGACCACTTGATTGTTTTCAATATGGTAGAGGAAAGAGCCGCCTGGATTGTCATTATCCAGCGGCCAGCCAGCAGTGTGCACCACTAAGCCTTCTTCGTGCTTAGCGGGATCAATATCCCAGATTTCTTTAATGCCAAGGCCGTAATGCTGAGCATCCGCTTCGCTAGCTAGGTTGTAGCGTTGAATCAGTTGCTTACCAATATGGCCGCGGCAACCTTCGGCAAACAGAGTGTATTTAGCGCGTAATTCCATGCCCGGTGTGTAGAGACCGTCTTTGGGGTTGCCGTCACGATCCACACCCATGTCACCGGTTAAAATGCCGTAAACAGCACCATCTTCGTTGATCAGGGCTTCTTGTGCGGCAAAGCCTGGGTACACTTCTACGCCCAGATTCTCTGCTTGTTCAGCTAACCAGCGGCACAGATTACCGAGTGAAATAATATAGTTACCTTCGTTGTGCATGGTTTTGGGCACAAAGAAATTTGGGATTTTTTGCCCTTTTTTGGCATCTTTTAATAAATAGATGTCGTCACGCTTAACAGGTGTGTTGAGTGGCGCACCTAATTCTTTCCAGTTAGGAAATAATTCGTCCAGTGCGCGCGTTTCAAACACAGCACCCGAAAGGATGTGGGCACCGACTTCGGAACCCTTTTCTACGACGCACACGCTAATCTCTTGGCCTGCATCTGCAGCCTTTTGTTTGAGTCGACATGCGGCGGATAGACCCGATGGGCCTGCACCGACGATGACGACATCGAATTCCATAAATTCGCGTTCCACAAGCTATCTCCTACAGATGCTATACATTATTTTATTGTGTTTGGGCTCGGATTTTTCATTTCTATCGTAATTGTTTTGTGCATTATATCTATCACTACAGGGTGTTTAAATGCAAACGCTCGTTTGAAATTTTTAAAAGCCTGCTAGAATGATATCTAAATGTAAGCAAAAAAGGCGCAATTGTTATCTTGACCAGTCTAAGCGTTACGTTCAAGATAACAAAAGTTGTGTACTTATTAGATCGGTTGGTTATATATTCGACACTCTGCATCATTCAAGCCAAGCGTGTCTTGGCACTATTATTTATTCACCCGAGATAACGAGGAAACCATGAAGGTTCTAGTAGCTGTCAAACGAGTGGTTGACTATAATGTCAAGGTCCGCGTAAAAGCGGATAACACAGGCGTTGAACTCGCCAACGTTAAAATGTCTATGAACCCTTTCTGCGAAATTGGCGTTGAAGAAGCCATCCGCTTAAAGGAAAAAGGTATTGCAAGTGAAATTATTGCAGTGTCCATTGGCCCTACTGCCGCTCAAGAGCAACTGCGCACTGCGCTTGCTTTGGGTGCTGACCGTGCGATTTTGGTTGAAACTGCAGAGGAATTGAGCTCGCTTGCTGTCGCTAAACTGCTTAAAGCTGTAGTGGATCAAGAGCAGCCACAGTTGATTATGCTGGGTAAGCAAGCGATTGACAGTGATAACAACCAAGCCGGTCAGATGCTCGGTGCGTTAACAGGTTATGCGCAAGGTACTTTTGCTTCTAAAGTGGAAGTCGATGGCGATAAAGTTAATGTAACGCGTGAAATTGATGGTGGTTTACAAACGGTTGCACTGAAATTACCGGCTATTGTCACAACTGACTTACGCTTAAATGAGCCGCGTTATGCGTCACTGCCTAACATTATGAAAGCGAAGAAAAAGCCGCTGGATATTGTGACTCCAGATTCTTTAGGCGTTTCTACCGCATCCACAGTAAAAACTTTGAAAGTTGAAGCACCGGCAGCACGCAGTGCAGGTATCAAAGTTAAAGATGTGGCTGAACTGGTTGAAAAACTGAAAAACGAGGCGAAGGTAATTTAATGGCTATTTTAGTTATTGCTGAGCACTCTAACGTTGCTCTGGGTGCTGCTACCCTGAACACAGTGGCTGCTGCCAAAGCGATTGGTGGTGATATTCATGTACTGGTTGCCGGTGCAGAATGCGCTGCTGTGGCTGAAGCTGCTGCAAAAATTGATGGCGTAAGTAAAGTATTATCAGCTGATAATGCAGCTTTTGCGTATCAACTCCCTGAAAACGTTGCACCACTTATTGCTGAGCTGGGTAAAGAGTATTCACATATTCTTGCCTCTGCGACGACAAATGGTAAAAATATTCTGCCACGCGTGGCCGCGTTATTAGACGTTGATCAGATCTCTGAAATTATTGCAGTTGATAGCGCAGATACCTTTAAGCGCCCAATCTATGCCGGTAATGCGATTGCCACTGTGCAATCGAACGCTGCGATTAAAGTGATCACTGTACGTGGTACAGGTTTTGATCCAGTTGCTGCAGAAGGCGGTTCAGCGAGCATTGAAGCTGTGACTGTTGGCGGCGACGCAGGTATTTCTGCGTTTGTTGGCGAAGAGTTAGCAAAATCTGATCGTCCTGAGTTGACCGCTGCCAAAGTGATCGTCTCGGGTGGTCGTGGTATGCAGAACGGCGAAAACTTTGAAATGCTCAATCGTATTGCTGACAAACTCGGCGCTGCAGTGGGCGCTTCGCGCGCTGCTGTTGACGCAGGTTTTGTACCGAACGATATGCAAGTGGGCCAGACAGGTAAAATTGTTGCGCCAGAGCTGTATATCGCTGTAGGTATTTCAGGTGCAATTCAACACTTGGCCGGTATGAAAGATTCTAAAGTGATCGTTGCGATCAACAAAGATGAAGATGCACCGATTTTCCAAGTGGCAGATTATGGTTTAGTTGCGGATTTATTCGACGCTATACCAGAATTAGAAAAAGCGTTGTAAGGCTGCTTTTTTGTAAAAGAACCCGCTTTTTAGCGGGTTTTTTTATGCCTGAATATCAGGTTTTAGTGTCAGATATGGACTCTATTTTCAGATGAGCGCTGTATCGGTGCCGATGTAAGTTGCTATAGCGCTTATTGACTGCAGGCCGTGTAATATAAACGTCTTGAATAGATCAATAAATAAAATGGAGCGTTATGAGCAGGCGATTTGTATTGTGCGCTATGGCCGCAGCATTCAGTTATATAGCACCTTCAGCTGTGTTGGCTGAGCAGCAAGCCTGTGAAACCTTAGTGGCTGCGAGTTATTTTGCTAAGCCTTTGGCTGCTGATACGACCGCAGATGCAGATAAACCATCGCAACGTCAATTCAGCACTGATTTTTTACAAGCGTTGGCGCAAACAACACACTTGACGATTAAAGTGCTGGCTGCCCAGGAAGAGAAAGCGCTAACAGAAGTACGCAGTGGCCGTGCAGATCTGATTATTGGCGTCAGTCCGCTGCCTGAAAAAGATCCAGAGCTCAGCTATCTATTACCTGCTTATACTCAGAGAAATTATCATTTATGGGTGCGTACCGGTGAGCATGTCACGCTAAAAAAATGGCCTGAACTGTCGGGTTTGCGTGGTTTGCGTGTGCTACCGCTTCAGGGTTTAATTGATTTTGATCTGCAGGTGCAGCTTTTGAAGTGGCCTGTGCGCACCGCTGATAGCCTAGCAGTGGCGATTAATAAAATAATGGACGGTAAGGCGGATTATGTGGTTGCCGAGCAACAGGCGATGCAGGAGTACGTACTGGCGCATGATTTAGTACGGCGCTTTGAGGTTCTCGAACCTGCGGTGGAGACGCAGTTTTTATATATTGCCATGGCAAAAGATTCGGCCTGTAACACGCCAGCTTTGCGCAGTATCCTCACGAAAGGTCTGACTCAGCTTACCCAACAGCCATAACCCACGAAACAGATGACGTTTATAAATAAAAAAGGCCCAGTACGCATCACGTACTGGGCCTTTTTGTTGGGCTGTTTTAGCCGCGTTGTTGCAGTGCTGCGATACGAACTTCTAAGGGCGGGTGGCTCATAAATAAGCCGGCTAGGCCTTCTTTTAAGCCACCACTGATACCGAAAGCAGTGAGTGCTTTAGGCATCTCAGACTCGATACCTTGCTCGGTACGTAAGCGGTGCAGTGCATTAATCATCGATTGTGTACCGGCTAAATCCGCACCGGCTTCATCGGCACGGAATTCACGGCGACGTGAGAACCACATCACAATAGTGCTGGCTAATACACCTAAGACCAGTTCTGCAAAAATAGTGGCGACATAGTAGCCAATACCGCGGCCGTCTTCGTTTTTAAGAATGGCTTTATCAACAAAATCACCAAAGATACGAGCAAAGAACATTACAAAGGTGTTCACCACACCTTGCATTAATGCCATGGTGACCATATCGCCATTAGCCACGTGACCAATTTCATGGGCCAAAACAGCTTTGATTTCATCTTCTTGAAAACGATCCAGTAAACCTTGGCTGACCGCGACTAAGGCGCTGTTACGGTTCCAGCCCGTAGCAAAGGCATTGGACTCATGCGAAGGGAAAATACCCACTTCAGGCATACCAATACCGGCTTTATTAGCCAGTTCTTCAACGGTTTGTAATAACCACTGTTCTTTGCGCGTACGTGGCTGCTCGATAATTTGTGTGCCGGTGCTTCTTTTGGCCATCCATTTTGAAATAAATAGAGAGACCAGCGAACCGGCAAAACCAAATACTGCACAGAAGATCAATAAGTCGCCATGGTTCTGCCCGGTAAAGCGGTCGACACCCAGTAAACTGAGAGTGACACTGGCAATTAACAGTACCGCGATGTTAGTTGCTAAGAATAAAAAGATACGCATCATGTGCGGGAAACTCCAAAAGTGTAATCAAGTGAACTATATAGGGGCTGCGCGGATGCGCTTCAAGGGGAGGATTGTTGCAAACTGTGTCAAATAGATTGTATTTGAAGATTGTATTTGAAGATTGTAGAAAATTTCCAGTATCTGAAGCACTTAAATCTAATCTTTTATATATAAAGGCCTGCTAACAAAGTAGCAGGCCTTTATGGTCGGTACGTAGATCGATACACGCTTACTGGCGGTAGGTTTTCAGGAAGTTACCAATACGGCCAATGGCTTGCTCAAGATCGTCCACACGAGGCAGCGTGACTACGCGGAAGTGATCTGGCCACGGCCAGTTAAAGGCGGTGCCTTGTACGATCAGCAGTTTCTCCGAGAGCAATAAATCCAGCACAAACTTTTCATCATTATGAATGGGGCAGATTTTCGGGTCGATTTTTGGGAAAGCATACAGCGCACCCATTGGTTTAACGCAACTGACACCGGGAATATCATTGAGAAGCTCCCAAGTACGGTTGCGTTGCTCAAGTAAACGACCGTTTGGCAAGACTAAATCATTGATGCTCTGGTAGCCGCCCAGCGCCGTTTGAATGGCATGCTGCGCTGGCACGTTGGCGCATAAACGCATATTGGAGAGAATATCCAAGCCTTCAATATAGCTGCGCGCACGGTGTTTAGGGCCAGAGATCGCCACCCAGCCCGAACGGAAACCCGCCACACGGTACGACTTAGACAGACCATTAAAGGTCAGGCATAAAACATCAGTGGCCAATGACGCGGTGCAAATATGTACAGCATCGTCGTATAAAATTTTATCGTAGATCTCATCAGAGAAAACGATCAAGTCATGTTGGCGAGCCAATTCCAAAATATCCAACAGCACTTCTTTGGAGTACACCGCACCCGTTGGGTTGTTTGGGTTAATTAAGACAATGGCTTTGGTATTGCTGTTGATCTTGGAGCGCATATCATCAATATCGGGGAACCAGCCGGCCTGCTCATCACATAAATAGTGCACAGGTTTACCGCCAGCCAAGCTGGTTGCTGCCGTCCATAATGGATAGTCCGGCGCGGGTATCAGTACCTCATCACTGTTATTGAGCAGCGCTTGCAGAGTCATCACAATCAGCTCTGATACACCGTTACCCAGATAAATGTCTTCAACACCGATGCCTTCGACATTTTTTTGCTGGTAGTACTGCATAATGGCTTTACGTGCGCTGAACAAGCCTTTGGAGTCACTGTAACCCTGGGCAGTTGGCAGGTTACGCATCACATCCTGCAGAATCTCTTCTGGCGCTTCAAAGCCAAAGGGTGCAGGGTTGCCAATATTGAGCTTAAGAATACGGTGGCCTTCGTCCTCAAGACGTTTGGCGTGTTTAAGTACTGGGCCTCGGATGTCATAACAGACGTTAGCGAGCTTGTTCGATTTGCTGAACTGCATGATGTTGAGTATCCCGAATAAAATTAGTCAGTAAGGGGGCGGTCTGCCGATGGGGTGCAATACTGTGCGCTGTCAGATGGGTCGCCCGTGCACTCTATGGCTGCGCTTAAATTGCAAGCCTAGATAGAAGCACTTAAAGATGCCTATCATACGACTGTGCTGGCAAAGGTGAAAGGGAGCGTTAAGCTTATGGCTGCCCTTTAATTGGAGAATATGATGAAAAAAGTTGAAAAACCTATAGAAGAATGGCGTGAAGAGTTATCTGATGAACAGTTCCGTGTCTGCCGCCTAGGGGGTACAGAGCGGCCGTTTACCGGTGAATATCAGTCGCCCAAGTTTAGTGGCGTGTTCCATTGTGTATGTTGTGCTCAGCCGCTATTTGACGCACAGCATCAATTTGACGCAGGTTGCGGCTGGCCCAGCTACTCGCAGCCGATTACTCCAGCGGCTGTCACTGAACACACTGATGGCAGTCACGGTATGCAGCGCGTTGAAGTTGTGTGCTCGTCATGTGATGCGCATTTAGGTCATGTGTTTCCAGATGGCCCTGCACCCACGGGTTTGCGTTACTGCATTAACTCCGTAGCTTTGCAGTTACAGCCCGCTTAAGCTGTTTGATCAGCTTCTTAGCCGGCGGCGGTAAAACCATCAGGAGAGTCTTGTGTCTGAATTATTAAATGAATTTTTACAGCGAGCCAATCAAGTCTTACAACAGCTTGAGCCGTTGTTGCCTAAACCGACTGAGCCGGTTGACTGGAATACAGTCTATGCGGCCAGTTGGCAGCGCAAAGGCAATAGCAGTTTCTTTCGCCCGATTGCGTTGGGTGCGGATATTCGCTTAGCGGATTTATTGGGCGTCGAACGGCAGAGCGAACAACTGTTGCGCAATACTCAGCAATTTATGCGCGGCTTCCCAGCCAACCATGCGCTGTTATGGGGCGCGCGCGGTACCGGTAAATCCTCACTAGTGCGTGCGCTGCTGGCTGAATACGCACCACAAGGCTTGCGCTTGATTGAAGTGGAGCGCAATGAGTTGGCCGATTTACCGATGATTGTTGAATCTTTAGCCGGCTTGCCGCAGCACTTTATTGTCTTCTGTGATGATCTGTCTTTTGAAGCAGGCGAGGGCGACTACCGTATTTTAAAGAGCGTGCTAGATGGCTCATTAGAACGTGCGCCAGATAATGTACTGTTATATGCCACGTCCAATCGTCGCCACTTATTACCTGAGCAGCACAGCGATAATCAAAACTGGCAGCACGGTGATGGCGGTGAGTTGCATCCGAGTGAAGCGGTTGAAGACAAAATCGCGCTATCCGACCGTTTTGGTCTGTGGCTGTCGTTTTATCCCTTTGATCAAGATCATTACTTGGCCGTGGTGCAACACTGGATTGCTGAGTATGCTCAGCCCGCAGCATTAAAGTGGCAGTTTGATGACAGTGCTGAAAAAGAAGCGATCAGCTGGGCGCTGGCCCGCGGTAATCGTAATGGCCGTTGCGCCGCGCAGTTTGCTAAGCAGTGGGTTGGCTTGCGATTGCTGGAACAGGCAGCTGACTAATATATAGAGCGTCGCTGAATGCGCGCTAGTGATTGGGTTAATGCCGTGCAGGCTTTATACTGCGCGGCTTGTTTTTAAGGGGATAGGGTTATGACCACGCCGCACGTCGAACAGCATTTACAGTTATTAGCACATTTGCGCACAATTTTGGTCGCGGTTGCCGATGCCGAAGTGGTGCCAGAAAATCACCATGCACTTTTTTTAGAGCGTTTTGATGAGATGGTGGTGGACTTGCGTGAAAGTACTGAAGACTTATATGTCGGTCAGGACATTATCAGCCAAGTGTTTCAGCGCTACCCACAAATTACGCATTTAGTACCGCGCGATCTGTTGTGGTTCTTTGGCGGTGACTGTTTGCATTTTATGCCTGATGAAGAAATTGAAAAATATCAGGAGTTAGAAGACCGTCGTTATGCAGCTTTAGAAAAAGGTGAGGATTTTGACTGGAATCATGAGATTCAGTTGATGTTTATGCCAGAAAAGACGCCAAAACATTAAAATACACACTATTTTCATAATAGTGCTTGACGGAATGTGGTTTCATCCGTAATATGCGCACCACTTCCAAGCAATACTGCAAACAGCAAACGCTTCGGAAGTTGCAAGCTTTAAGAAGCTCAAGGATGCGTCCCCTTCGTCTAGTGGCCTAGGACACCGCCCTTTCACGGCGGTAACAGGGGTTCGAGTCCCCTAGGGGACGCCAGTTTTTGCGGAAATAGCTCAGTTGGTAGAGCACGACCTTGCCAAGGTCGGGGTCGCGAGTTCGAGTCTCGTTTTCCGCTCCAAATTCGGCGTCAAGCTAAGAAAAAAAGAGCCCTTGAGGCTCTTTTTTTCGTCTGCAGTTTATAATTACTATTTAAAGTATAACACTGCATCGGTCATGCTAGAGGCGGCGCAGGCGCCAGATAAAGTAGCTACGGCCGATCAGTGAGGCGACTACACCAGCAGGGATTTCGTCAGGAAAGAGTAACTGACGGCTGAGCCAGTCCGCCAAGACCATCAATAATGCGCCCAGTAATGCGGCGCCAATGAGTTGGTCTCGTGCCCGAGTAAGCCCCATGAGACGTGCCATATGCGGTGCTAGTAGGCCAACGAACGAGAGTGGGCCAACCACCATAGTGGCGCAAGCAGTCAGAAGTGCAACGAACAGTAACAGCAGCAATCGTGCTCGGCCCAGGTGAATTCCAAGGGCCCGACTGCTTGCAGCTCCCAGTGGCAAAATATCCAGCCAGCGCGACAATGGCATGATCGCCATGCCAAATCCCACAGCTAGGAAGGATACGACTAGAGCGCTATCTGCATCAACGTAGTAGGTGGAGCCGGAAAGCCACGCCAATATCAACTGGCCGCGTGGGTCGCCACCAGCCAGCATAATTGCACGTACGGCTTCAAAAAGAGCGGTAATAGCGACTCCAGTTAGCAGCAATCGCTCCGGTCTCAAACTGCTACGCCTGTTTACCAGTATTAACACGGCCAAACTGGCCAGAGCTCCTAGAGTGCCTGACAGCACCAGTGTTAGGTTCCCTGGAGCGGGTAGTATAAATATTGTGACCATCAGTGCCATGGCGCTGCCCCCGCTGATACCTAGTAGTTCAGGACTGGCCATGGGGTTGGCAGTCAAGCGCTGCAGTAAAGTACCGGCCAACGCCAGTAATATACCGCTAGCCGTAGCAGCAGCCAGTCGAGGCAGACGCCACTCGAGAATGTTCCAGCCCGTTGCCCATTGCCATCCTTGTGCATCCTGTCCCCAGAACACGGCAATGAGTAGAGCTGCCCCCAATACTAGAGACAGTTTTGCTATTCGACGTGCTGGCGCGGGGTGTCGAGTGGCGAGTGCGGGGGCAGCGCTGGGCAGTCCGTTTGCATTTAAGCGCAATCGTGGAATCAGCCATATCAACAGTGGGGCGCCTAAAGCAGCGGTTGCCGCACCGGTGGGAATCAATGTGGGTAACCAGCTACCGACACTTTGTAACAGCAGGTCAGTGATGGCCAGCAATAGCGCGCCTAGCAAGGTTGAAGCTAAGAGTCTTGCTGGCAGACCGCGTACTCCATACAGACGAACGATATTGGGTGCGGCCAGGCCGATAAAACCGATCATACCTACCACACTGACGATGCTGGCAGTAATAAAAATAGCGATTCCCAAGACGGTTAAGCGCAGATATTTGAGATTAACCCCCAGACTGGTGGCACTCGCATCATCCAACTCCAGCAGGCGCAGAGGACGCAGCAGTAGCAGAGCCGCGAGCAATGCGAGGAAGATACGCGGAGCTAGAAAAACAGCATCACTCCAGCCATCTTGTGCCAGAGCGCCAGCTCCCCAAATTAGTAGGCCTTTAAGTTCGTCTTGATGAAAGAGCAATATTACCAACGCCAAAGCGCCGAAGTAGAGGTTGACCACAAGGCCTGCTAACACCACCACTATGGGTGCTAGATGTCGTCGCCACGCCAGAGCCATAACCAGTCCCATAGCCAGGCTGCCGCCCGCAAGCGCAACCCATTCGCGCCCCAGCACTAGCAAACCGGGAGCCATAAGAGTAGCGGCCATCAATGCCAAGCTGGCTCCGCTGACCACTCCTAAGGTCGTCGGGCCTGCTAGAGGATTACGCAGTACTTGTTGCATCAGAACACCAGCCAAAGCGAGGCCGCTGCCAGCCAGCAACGCCATGGCTAAGCGGGGCCACCAAGCGTAATGCAGCACTAGACTAGAGTTGTTATTGGGTATTATTGCAAACAAAGACTGCCAAACCTGCGCGACACCGCCTAGGTCGGTGAGAGTATTGAACGCAAGAGCCAGCATCAGCAAGCTCATTAGAGTTAGGCTTATACATGGGCGCACGCGCGGCCCTTGGTTTTTTTGCGACAGGGTTGATGGCGATATCATGGCTGGTTCTCTAGTGCGCTGACCAAAAGATCGGCAAAGCGTCTTGCGGAGGGCAAAGCGCCAAAACTCCATATTGGCGGCAGGCTGATCACTCGTTCAGAAGTAACACTTGGCTGATGTTGCCAGAGGCCGCTTTTAGCCAGTTGCGCCTGGACACCCTCAGGGTAGGGTTCGATTATTATGAGGCGCGCTTCGATTGCGATCAGCTCCTCTAGGCTCGCAAGGCTAAAACCCCATGCATTGGTGGGGCGAGTCCAGGCATTCTTCAACTCTAGGCGTTCCAGTACTGCCTGAAAAAGACTGTGAGAACCAAAGACTCGCACATGACGGGCATCTATAAACTGTACAATCAGCAAGGACTCGGTGTTTTTTGGTAGGCGCTTGCGCAGTGTTTCCAGCCGAGATTCTATATTTTCGATTAGAGCCTCGCCCGCGTCGCGATCGTTGATAAGTTGTGCCAGCTTTCGTGTCAGTTTAATAAGCTGTGGCCAAGTTGCCTTATCGGGAGTGTAAAGAGATACCACGGTGACAGGTGCGATACGCTCAAGACGAGGCTTTAGGTTAGAAAACATCGGAGAGATCAAAATATTTTCAGGGGCTAGGGCGGCCAGACGTTCCATATTGGGCTGACTTCGCAGACCTAGGTCGACAACTGAATCCGGAAGCGCTGGTTCGCCGATCCAGCTGTGGTAGCCAGCGATCTGAGCAACCGCCATGGGCGGGGCGTTGAGGGCCACCAAAGTTTCGGTCAAGGTCCAGTCAAGACTGACCAGATATGCTGCTTTTGATTGGGCGGCTTGGGCCAGATTCGACAGGATCAATCCAAGCAGTAATGCCATCATAAAAGTAACAGGTGCTATCAGGGTTTTTTTGCACATCATCTGTTATGGCACCACAGCCATGGGATGAGTGCCGCTTGGGTGGCAAATAACATGCAGCGGCAGACCATAAATCGCCTCCAGTGTCGTGTCGTTCATTAATATCTCAGGAGCACCTTCGATCAGTAGACGGCCCGTATGCAGAGCTATTAAGCGATCGCAGTAGCGAGCAGCTTGATTGATATCATGCAGCACAATAATCACCCCTAATCCCAGCTCTTGGCACAGGTGACGAATCAGTTCTAGGACTTCTACCTGATGGGCTATATCGAGTGCAGCGAGCGGTTCGTCGAGGAGTAGAAAGCGGCTGCCTTGAGCCAGCAACATTGCCAGCCAGAGACGCTGACGTTCACCGCCGGACAGTGTATCCACCAACCGATCGCTGAAATGCTCGGTATCTGTCAGTTTTAGTGCGCGCTCGATAGCAAGGGTATCTTTTGCGCCGTGACGACCCAATAGCCCGTGCCATGGATAGCGACCGAAGGCCACCAGTTCGCGGCCGGTGAGGCTGTCAGTCGCTGGTAGATGTTGCGGCAAATAGGCTACTTGGCGGGCAAACTCACGCTGTCCCCATGTTGCCAACGGTTTATTGTCGAGTCGGATCTCGCCAGTGGTTACCTGCTGCTGACGGGCCAACAGTTTGAGCAAGGTCGACTTGCCGGAACCGTTATGCCCGATTAGACCGTATACCTGACCCTCTGCGAGGCATAGTTGGGTTGGCTGCAGAAGACGCTTGCCATCTATCTCAAAAGTAGCTGAGCAAATCTCGAACATTATATTTCTCCATGCGCATCGGTTTAGATCGAGTCGCTGCGGTTATTAGAAGGCGTAGTTGAGGGTCGCAGTGACGTTACGTTCTGCACCGAAGTAGCAGAAGTTAATGTCATAGCAGGACGCTACGTACTCTTTGTTTAGCAGATTGGCGGCGTTGAGTTGTGCAGACATACCTTTGAGGCCCAGTCGGCCTAAGTCATAACCGATAGAAGCGTCAACGAGGGTGTAGTTAGGTACTTTTTCTGTATTGGCTTCATCTGCATACATATCAGCGTGATAACGCACACCAAGCCCTACGTCGAGGCCAAATAAGACGCCAGACTGAAATGCATATTGCCCCCATACTCCAATCTGATGGCGTGGCGACTGGTTGTTTTTATTACCTTGATTGGCATCGTTGGTCTTTTTTAGAGTTACATCAGTGTAGCTGTATCCAGCTCGTACCGAAGCTGCGTTTGTTAGTTGACTATAGGCTTCCAGTTCCACGCCCCGAGACTGGATCTCGCCGGTGGCCCTATAGAAGGTTTCGTTTGGCAGTTTAGTAGCAATATTTTTCTGGGTAATATCGAATAGTGCAACGCTATAATGATCTTTTGTGTTGGTGGGTTGGTACTTTAGACCGATTTCCTTTTGCTCACCTTTAGTCGGTGCCAGTAGGTTACCGTTTTGATCGCTGGTGCTGTTGGGGCTGAACGATGTGGAGTAACTCAAGTAGGGGGCTATGCCGTTATCAAAACGATAGAGCAATCCAGCGCGACCACTGAATTGAGTGACATCCAGATCAGTGTCTGTATTGCTATCCTTGTTAGTGTTCGTGATTTCGACCCAGTCGTGGCGCAAACCTAGGCTGGCATGCCAGTTACCAAGGCTCAGCTGATCCTGAAGATACAGGCCGGTTTGTTCGAGTTCACGTTTTTCTCGGTAGGGCGGATACATGGTATCTAGGCCATAACCATACTGGGGATTAAAGGCGTCAATCGATGGAAATGTCCCTGAGGTCCAGATTACATTGTTGTTGCGCCGTTGATAATCAATGCCCATGAGTAGAGTGTGATTTACAGCACCGGTGGATAGCTGTGCTTCAATCTGGTTATCAATAGTTAGTGTGTGCATAGATTCGTCGCCGCCAGAGAAGCTGCGGTTAAGCTCGGTGTCTGAAGCCCAACCGAAGGCGTAGACCTGAGCGAGTTCGACGTCTGTTTTCGAATAGCGCATTTGCTGACGCGCTTTCAGTGTGTCGCTGAAATAATGCTCGAGCTCGTAACCCAGCATTAACTGATCGCGTTTAAACGTCTCAAAGGCTTTTTCACCCTCGAAAAAATTATTGGAGATGCGTTGCCCTGCGTGATGAGTGACCGTTCCTTCGTAGGGCAAGCCGGAGTGATAACCGCCCTCTGGCTCATGTTGCAGATAGGCATGCAGTGTCAGGCTGGTTGCATCGCTGATAGCCCAGGTGAGCTGGGGAGCGATGGCGTAGCGTTCTTCTTTCACTGGGCCAAACTGGGTGTCGGCCGCCCGTGCCAGACCGGTCAGCCGAAAAGCTAAGCGATGATCGATATCCATCGGACCCGTCAGGTCGAAAGCTGCACTGCGTTGGGCGTTATTGCCGACGCGCAAGCGCAGTTCGCCACTGGGGATGAACTCTGGGCGACGACTAGTTTGAGCAACTAGGCCACCGGGCGAAGCGCGACCATAGAGCACTGAGGCAGGGCCTTTTACTATTTCGATACTGTCCAAAAACCAGGGGTCGATGACCAGTGAGCTGAAGGAGCCACCGTCACTCATGACCTTGAGGCCATCTAGAAAAGTATTGTTGATGCTGCCGTCAGCGAAGCCGCGCAGCACTAAATAATCATAGCGGTTGGAAGCACCGATCTGGTTGGTGAAAACACCAGGAGTATAATTTGCGGCACGTTGCACACTCTCTGCACCGCGTTTTTCCCAATCATTATGCTCGACCATAGAGATGGCCTGAGGTGTCTCGATAAAGGGAGTATAGGTTTTGGTGGCTGCGTTAGCTGTCACCGTGAGAGTGTCCAGAATCTCATCTGCCAGTAGCGGCATCGATAGTTGCGCTGTCACTACTGCGACAGCGAGTGGCAGGCGATTTAAGTGGGACATAGTAGGTTCTCGGAATTCGCTGAATGTAAGTGAGAATTATTCCATATTTAAGATGCTATTCGTTATGCGCTTTGTGCAATTCGTTATGCACGATTTGCAAGCTGCTTCGCGTTTGGGTGGGGCACCAGATCTCCTGGTGATATTCCAAAATTCCGGCGAAAGGCAGTGGTAAAGTTACTTGCGTGCCGATAGCCACTTAAATGAGCAGCTTGTTGGATGCTATTACCATCGAGTATGAGCTTTCTGGCGAGTTCCAGTCGCCGACGGCGCAGGTAATCAGTGGGCGTACAGCCATAGACGTTTCTGAAGCGCCTGACCAAGGTACTGGTACTCATAGCTGCCTGCATCGCCAAGTCCTCCAAGGAATACTCTTGCTCAGGAGCTTGGTTGAATAAACGACATATGGCTTCCATTCGATCATGCTGGTTTATCACGGTGCGGGTTTGAGTTGGAGGATTCAGACCGTGTGCAAGTAATTGCAGAGCCAGCCCCTGGAAGAGCAACTTGCGATACTGTTCTGAAAGGGGAGTGCGGAAGGCCTGCTTGATGGGTAGCCTCAGGTCATTGGGCAGTGACCATATGATTGATGTCTTAGAAGATCTCTTCTGGCTGCACCACTGGTGCAGCGCTCGCTCGTCTAACGCTAAACTCAGGGTCCGTAGTTGCTGGCCTGCAGGTTGATAGGCATCGAGAATCTGACAACCATCCAAATGCAGATTACAGGCCTCTCCCGCGGTCAGCCAGCGTTCTTCTGAGCCAGTGCCTAACCGTACTCGGCCGCCTATCACGACCACTATTAGCAGTGCTGCATGACCTTTAGAACTGGAAGTATATGGGTGCATCACCTTTAGGTCGGAAAGTACCAATTTGACCCCTGGAGCTAGTAGAACCTCTTCTACTTGTCCTAATGCGATGTGTTGCCCAGTGGGTTGTTCGGTCTGGCTTAGATCGGCCGGGAAGTGATAATCGATCTGGTAACGAAGGCCATAACCAAGAAAATCGGCGACGGTAAGCCTGCGGATGGCACTCGTTTGCATGACTTTACTCTCCAGCTGACTGTGAACATTTTTTTCGATTCAGTGGACAGTTGCTGCAGTACTCCAGTTCTGGAATCAAGTAGCGGATGCAGCACAGTCGCCGCCGACGCTCGGGCACCTCTGCGTTAGCGCCATTGAGGTAGCGTACGGGTCTGAAGAGAGGATTGCGGTGACCATCTGGCAAGTGGCTGCTGGCGAGTAGCTCTCGGGCGGGCTCAACGGTAATGGGGATGGCCATTGGGTGTGCTTGCAACGCTTCAGTAAAGTACTCGAAGTAATTACCCGCATTGCTCCAGAATACTTTTGGTGATGCTCCCGAATAGTTGGCTAACGCTGAGATTATCGGCTTAAGGTGATCATCGATTAGTGTGGAGAAGCGCGTGAAGGCGTTTTTAGAGTTCAGCGGCCTTCCTGCATGGTTGAGCCACAGGCGCCGAGTTTGCCCTTCGGGAGCAAGTTCAATGTGGACTTCTTCCATTCCCAGAGGCAGGTCATTATTCAGTAATAAGTTGGATGCTAGAGCTGATGATATCAACAGGCTGAAATGCCATTTTGACCACACAGAAGCGACAGCGCGCCGATCGCCATGGTCATACAGAGCAGAAAAATGCTGTAGTTGTGTCGCAAGGCGTTCTTCGCAGAGTAACTCGCTAGCAGGTATGGTCTCGCTTTCTTTGGGAGGTATCCCCACTCCAGGTTGAATGAAGCCTTCGAGAGGACCTAGATAAAGGTTTTTGAGTGCTGCGTTCATAGTTGCCCGCCGATTTTGATTTTTAAATCGTACGGTTGATGCGAATGATTGTCAAACTCGATTGGTTTTATAGCAATGATGCTGGACTGAATTAATCGTTGATACCCAAGCTTGGTCAGTCATGAGAGCTAAAACTTTTATAAGTTGTGATCAGTGTTCATGACACTCACCAAACAGCCATTTGACTTTCTAGCAAACAAATCTGCGGTTTTTGCAAAACTTATTCTTTTTAGTGTGTGACATACTTGCTTGCGAATGATAATCGTTAGTTTATGAGTGTGGGTGATATGCAAAAAACTTTATGGCTGCTCAGCGGATTGGCTTTTGCTGTAGCAGCGCAGGCAAACGAACCAAATTCAAATAGGTACGACTTAGGCGAAACTGTAGTGTTGGGTACTGCCGAGGAGACCTTGAAGCAGGCGCCCGGCGTTTCCATTATTACTGCTGAAGACCTCGCCAAGCGCCCGGTTAATAATGATTTGTCTGAAGTCATTCGTACCATGCCAGGGGTCAACCTGACCGGTAACAGTACCAGTGGCCAGCGTGGTAATAATCGCCAGATTGATATCCGTGGCATGGGCCCAGAAAACACCCTGATTTTAATTGATGGCAAGCCTGCCAGTAGCCGTCAGTCTGTGCGTTACGGTTGGCGCGGTGAGCGTGACTCACGCGGTGATACCAATTGGGTACCGGCGGAATCCGTTGAACGTATTGAAGTGCTGCGTGGTCCAGCTGCGGCGCGTTACGGTAGTGGGGCGGCGGGTGGTGTGGTGAACATCATTACCAAAAGTGTGCCAGATACCTTACAAGGCTCGGTGACCGCTTACACCAATCAGCCACAGTCCTCGAAAGACGGTTCCAGCGAGCGCATCAACTTTATGTTGTCCGGTCCACTGTCCGATAAAGTCGGCATGCGACTGTCGGGTAACGTGGCGAAAACCGATTCGGATAAAAAGAACATTAACCAAGGCCATCAGTCGACTCGTGGTATTGCTACCAATGGTACGGATTACCGTGGCACATACCCTGCTGGGCGTGAAGGGGTGCGCAATAGAGACTTGGCAGCACGTCTAAGTTTCCAGCCCGTTGATGATCATCAGTTTGACTTAGATGTGAGCTTCAGTCGTCAAGGTAATATCTATACCGGTGATACGCAAAACACCAATAACTACACGACCAATGCGGCGGGGGAGTTAGTGGCTACATCGGCAAAGGTCGAGGCTTATCTTGATCGCGAAACCAATACGATGTATCGCGAAAACTACGCGCTAACGCACCGTGGTGACTATGATCTAGGAAATTCTTTAAGTTATATTCAGTATGAGAAAACCCGTAATCGACGTCTAGATGAAGGGCTGGCAGGTGGGACTGAAGGCTTGTTCTCTGCTGATAGTAAAAGCACATCAGAGTTGCATCAGTACAGTGCCCATTCCGAGTTTGATATGCCCACTGAGCTGATGGGGCTGAATCAAGTACTGACCTTTGGTGCTGAATGGAAACAGAGCAAGCTCGCAGATAGCAACTCAACCGGGCAAGATACAGGCAAAATTGGTCAAGTCGGTAATATTGCGGCGTCACAGCGCAGTAACCAAGCCAAAGACCATATTACTTCAGTGTTTATTGAAAATAATATTGAGCTGACTGATAAAACTCTCCTGACGCCTGGTTTGCGTTATGACAGACACAGTGTCACTGGCGGTAACTGGAGTCCTGCACTGAATATGTCCCATCACTTTGATGACGCATGGACATTAAAAGCGGGTATTGCTCGCGCCTATAAAGCACCTAACTTGTATCAAACCAACCCCAATTATTTACTTTATAGCCGCGGTATTGGTTGTTGGGGAGCGGGTGGCGCCTGCTTTTTACAGGGTAATAAGAGCCTAAAAGCTGAGACCAGTGTTAATAAGGAATTAGGCATTGAGTTTGTTCAAGGCGATGTAGTGGCAGGGATAACCTATTTCCATAACAATTACCGCAATAAGGTCGAAGCTGGATTGCAGTCCGTGGGTAATGCTGTCGGTGGCGGCGGTGCGTTTGCCAATCCCGATATCTTTATGTGGGATAACGTGAATAAGGCTGTGGTAGAAGGGCTTGAAGGAACCTTTAATATTGCTCTTACACCAACCCTAGATTGGTCGAATAATCTGACCCACATGCTGCAGAGTAAAAATAAAACCACAGGTGAGTCGTTATCAATAATTCCTGACTTTACGGTGAGCTCGCGTTTGGATTGGCAGGTCAGCGATCAGCTGGGTTTACATACCAATGTGACGTGGTATGGCAAGCAAAAACCTAACAAGTACGATTACCAAGGTAAGCGGATGGTCGGTGAAGAGCAGCAACAATTATCACCCTATGCTCTGGTTGGGCTGGGTGGTCGCTACGCTTTATCTGACCAATTAGCCTTTACTGCAGGTATCGATAACCTGCTTAACAAGCGTTTATACCGCCGTGGTAATGGTGTGGGTGTCGGTGATCCACGCACGATCAATGGTGCTGGCGCTGCAACCTATAATGAGCCAGGTCGTAGTTTCTATACATCAGCAACCTTTAGTTTTTAAATACAATACAGTTCTGGGGCAGCCTAAAGTTGCTGCTTCAGAATTTGCTTTGTAATTGTTTTGGCGTCACACCGAATTCTTTCTTTACTGCTGTAGAAAAATTACCAGTGGTGCTATAGCCGGCTAATTCAGCGGCTTGGCTGATGCTGATTTGATCTTTTTGCAGCGAGTGCAGCGCGCGCCTGAGACGCTGTTGACGATGGTATTGGGTCACGCTGAGGTGAAAGCTGTTGCGGAAATGCCGCTGCAGGCTACTTGTGCTCATACCCACTTGTTCGGCAATGTCCTGAGTGGACAGGTAAGTGAATTGTGGGCATTCAAGCAGCAACTTCGCTTGCATAAGACGCTGATCAATAGAGGTTGTTTGCCCTGCACAGGGTTGTGGCAGTTTGAGTAAGCTAAATAGCGCTTCACTGATGAGTTCAATGCAGCGGCTTTCTAAAAAAAGCTTATGCATACCAAATAGAGCAGGGGGCGTGGTTAAAATTTGTTGAGCAATAGCCAGTGCTTTATTTGAGGGTTGCCAGAGGTGCGAGCTCAGGTGTTGCTCAATAAAACTCCATAACTGTATGGGTGCACCCGGTAGGATTTCCAATATCCAGTCAAAGCTAAACGAAATACTGACTGTTTTTTCAGAAGCCATGGCCAAGCCGCGACGCTCAAAACGAGTGGGGCGGGTGAGGCTAATAAGTGACGCTGTGTTGCGGCTTGGATTGATGCTATTGCCTAACATAAAACGCTGTTCATCAAAGGAAATATCGGCCTGCCCATCAACCACAATCGCCAACTTAATACTGGGTAGGAGGGTTGCTTGAGTCGTTACGTGGTACAGATTATGGACATTGGCTGTGTGCAAAATCAGCCCGGGGCGCAGAGAGATCACTTGGAAGCAACCCGTGATCAGGGGTTTGCTTACGCAGCTTTGAATGGGGTGTACACAGTGGTGATCTAGAATTAGAGGGCCGGAGCGGTGGGCAATTTCTTGCTGATTGAGCAGTGGTTGTGAAGGGGGCTGATGTTGCATGGTTAGGCTTTCCATAAGTGCGGTGAGTGACGCTTAAATTACTCCCAATTTACACTGGCGATATTCTTGTTACTCATACCGACTAAGTGATTGGTAACGACTTGCTGCATTTTGTTGAAATCTTCAGGCTGGCGGCTTGTGAGGTGTAATTTTAATTCGTTTTCTGTGGCGACAAGAGTGCACTGCGAATGACCAAAATCTATGGTGCCGCTGTGCTCTGATTGCTCAATTTTATATTTATGAGCCCAATGTCTGCACAGGCGAGTGATATAGCGATGGGGGTTTTCTACGGTGATAAGAGCATTGCTAACTAACATGGAAACTCCTTGATAGATAAAGTTTTCTACTTGATAATAACAATCAATAGTATTATCGATTGCAGCTAAGGTTGCAAGAGACTGGTGTTTTGATTACAGAGAGGCAGGTTATGTTTGCGGGAATTGGACGAGATTTTAAATCACTCACAGCCATAGTGGCCTTGGCATCGGTTGCTTTGCTAGGATCGGCGCAAGCGTCTACACGTACGATAGATACAGCGCGTGGGCCGATTCAAATTACAGGTGATGTACAGCGCGTTATTACCCTTGATGAAACGGCGCTTGATGTTGCCTTAAGTGTGGGGGTTCAGCCGATAGGTACGCTGGCAACCCGCGGTGGAACGGATGTTGCGCCGTACTTGAAAGCGCAATTGCAGGGTGAAGTTGCTTTGCTTGGAAGCCCGAGAGAGCCGAATCTAGAAGCAATTCTACGTTTAAGACCTGATTTGATATTAGTCTCAACTACTTTTTCTGAGGTGTTTTATCAAAAGCTGTCAAAAATTGCCCCAACTATTCAGCCGCAAGGCAGTGTCATCAGTGGTGACTGGCGAAATATATCGCGCACTTACGCAGCGGCCTTAAATAAAACAGCGGTTTTGGAAGACAAGCTGAATCTGATTGATCAGCAACTCGCTGCTTACCGTAAACAGGTCACAGCTCCATTGCGTATATCCATTGTGCGCTGGAATCCACAAGGGCCGATTGTTATGTCTAGCAAGTTATTTGCAGGACAAATACTTCAGCAGGCTGGTCTTAGTAGCATTACCTTGGCAAACGAGATTGAAAACAAACCCCACAGCGATACGCTCAGTTTAGAGAATCTCGTTCAAGCGGATGGCGATTGGTTATTGCTAGCAACCTTGAATGAAGATGGTGATAAAGCTCTTGAGCAAGCTAAGCAGCAGCCTGCTTTTCAGCGCTTATCGGCAGTAAAAAATAATCGTGCACTCGCTGTTGATGGCCAAGTTTGGAGCAGTGGCTCTGGGCCGTTGGCCGCCGATATTGTCTTAAATGATTTAAAGCGTATTCAAATCAATGCTGAGTAAGTTGCAGCAGCGTCGTTTATATGTCGCTCTGTTGGGCAGTGGTTTAAGCTTAATTATTTTAGTTTTATTGAGTTTTATATTGGGTGCAGGGCCTGTGGGCTGGCAGCAAAGCTTAGCTGCTTTAGTGTCGAGTTCAGCCCCTGAGTATGATGCAACACACTTTGTGTTATTTGAGCTGCGTGGGCCGCGTACGGCTTTGGCTATTATCGTCGGCGCTGCTTTGGCTGTGTCTGGTGCGGTATTACAGGCGGTAACGCGCAACACCTTGGCAGAGCCGGGTTTGTTAGGCGTTAGCGCGGGCGCTGCTTTTGCTGTGGTGGCAGCCATTTATTTAGGGGCCAGCGCAGCAACGCTTAATATCTGGGTTGCCATTGGCGGTGCTTTAGTTGGCTGCGCGTTAGTGCTGGCCGCGAGTCATGTGCAGGGTGTGAAAGGTGATCCTGTGCGGCTGATTTTAGCTGGCGCTGCATTTTCCAGTCTGCTCTTAGCCATTACCAGTGTCGTGCTTTTGCAAGATCAACGTACGGCTGATGAAATGCGTTTTTGGCTGATCGGTGCATTAGCTGGGCGTCCTCAAGAAGCAGTGCTGGTCAGCGGCTTAACAATGCTGCTGGGTTTTGCTCTTGTGTTGTTTAATTTGCGCGCGCTATCGGCCTTGGCTTTAGGTGAACGCATTGCCAGCGGTTTAGGGCATAAGCCTGTGGTTGTGCAATTGATCACCTTGTTTGCCGTCGCCATTCTGGTTGGTGCTGCCACTGCCGCCGCTGGCCCTATTGCTTTTGTCGGCTTGGTGGTGCCTTTTATTGCCCGCGCTTTAGTTGGGCCTGATATTCGTCGCGTGTTCGCGGTTGTACTGTTACTTGGGCCGTGCGTATTGCTGTTAGCAGATATCTTATCGCGCTTAATGGTTCCGCCTTATGAGTTGCCCGTGGGTGTGGTAACGGCTTTTGTGGGTGCGCCAATTTTGATCTTAGTGGTGCGTCAGCGCCGGTTATCAATGCTATGAGTTGTTAAGTGTATGCAAAGTATAAAGAACGCAGGCCCGTCAACAGTACGCACACTGGCTGTTTTGTTGTTGGTATTGCTTGGGTTGATTGTGCTGAGTTTAAGTATTGGCGAAACCGATTTAAGCATTGTGCAAAGCGTCTGGGCGGTGTTTGGGCAGGGTGATGTTTTTGCGGTGTTCTTGATCCAAGAATTGCGTTTGCCACGCATTATCGCAGCTGTTTTAAGTGGTGCAGCTTTGGCCGTGGGCGGATGTTTGCTACAGACCTTGGCGCGTAACCGCTTGGCAACGCCCAATGTGATTGGTTTAGATAATGGCGCAACAGCCTTTGCGGTGGCATCAATCGTTGCTGTTCCAGTCAGTTTGGCAGCCCCCGCTTTAGCCTTAACCGGTGCGGCCACTGCTGCTGCGTTAGCCTTTGGGCTGAGTGCTGGCGCTGGTGCGCGCGGTTACCGTTTTATTATTATGGGGATTGGCGTGGGCGCAGTGTTTGGTGCGCTGACCAACTTTATGTTGGCACGTACAGATATGGACAGTGCCAATAGCGCCTATCCATGGACCGTAGGTAGTTTAAATGCCCGCCCAGAAGAAGCAATTTATTGGTTGGGCTACGCATTAATTCTAAGTGTGCCGTTAGCCGTGTATTTAGCTCGCAGCTTAAATACCATGCGCCTATCGGATGCGGTTGCGATCGGTTTAGGCACGTCTATTCATCGCACTCGTTGGATGACACTTGTTGTCACTGTAATACTCACCGGGTTTTCCGTCGCCTTAGCGGGGCCGATCGGCATTATTGCGCTGGCAGCACCTGAAGCGGCACGCAGTATGAGTCCGGCTAATCGGGTGCCGATTGTGCCAGCAGCGCTGGTGGGAAGTTGCTTGATGCTCTTAGCCGACACCATCGGTCAGCACGCTTTTTCGCCCATCGAAGTTCCGGTGGGTTTAATTACCGCCATTGTCGGTGGGCCTTATTTAATCTGGATTCTTTTGCGACAAAGACAGCAAAGCACATTATGACTTTTTTTAATTCGAGTTTAGCGCAGACCCTAACGCCAGTATCTTTGGCTGCAGAGCAGTTGAGTTTAGGGTATGGCGAGCAGCTGATTATTGATCGGCTATCTTTAGTAATCCCAGAGCAAAAAATAACTGCGATTATCGGCCCCAATGGCTGTGGCAAGTCCACGCTGTTATCAGGCCTGGCGCGGGTCCTTAAACCTAAAGCGGGGCAGGTACTGCTCAATGGGCAGTCGATTCACCAGCAAGCCAGTCGCAAGGTTGCTCAGCTGTTAGCTTTATTACCGCAAGAAGCGCACGCGCCAGATGGTTTGACGGTGACTGAGTTAGTTCGCTTTGGGCGGCAGCCGCATCAGGGCTTTTTACAGCACTGGCGCAATGACGATGAAGCGATTGTGCAAGACGCCATCCGCTTAGCTAATTTACAGCCTTTAGCGCATCGGGCGTTAAACTCAATCTCAGGCGGGCAGCGGCAAAGGGCTTGGCTGGCGATGACGGTAGCGCAGAGTACCCCGTTATTGTTATTGGATGAGCCAACCTCAGCTTTGGATTTGGGTCATCAAATCGAAGTGTTTGAGATTATTCGACAGTTGGCCAAGGCGGGTAAAACCATTGTGATGGTCGTGCACGATCTGATGTCAGCGTGTCGTTATGCGGATCATATCGTGGCGTTAAAGGGCGGAGCGGTTATTGCCACAGGTGCACCTAAAGACATCATCACGCCTGATTTGATCCGGCAACTGTACGGCGTTGACTGTCATATTATGGAAGATCCGCACAATGGCAGTGTGTTGTTAACTGGGGTGATGCGCTCTGTTTCTTAAGCTCAGACGTGCGCCAAGCTGTAGTGGTCAGTGTTAACACGTGGCTTTAGATTCGACTGTTTGGTAAGCGCTTGAGCTACAGGCTTAAATGCGTTTTTCAAATGTCATCATCCATTGGTTACTTTCCCTAGAATAAAGGGCTTTAATATTGCTGTGAATCCGCTCGTATTGATACTCTAGCTTGGGTTCAATACCATAAAATACCAGTGCTTTATGAGAAACTGAGATGCCCATATTGAGCTGATTGTCCCGACGTACCTTTTCGAAAAAGAAGTTGTCATCCGCATAACGTCTATGTGCGTACTGGCCATTAACACTTAAACTTAAGCCGTTCCATTGTTTGAGTACGCCAAGGTTTACGCTGCGTCTAAACGAGGATTCCTCCTTACGCTGCAGGTGTTCTTCCTGCATGCTGACACCACCGAATAGGATCAGGCTAGGGGATAGCATGTGGACAAGGGAGAGTGACAGTCCATATAGGTCGCCATTAAATGCGTCGAGACGTCGCTCCACATAGTTCTTCTTTAGCCAGTTTGCTCGAGCGCTCAGTTGCCAGCGGCCATTTAACCACTTGCCATATTCGCTGCTTAATCCCCAGTGGTTGCCATAGCTGTTGCCATCCAGCCAGCGCTTATCCAGCAATGGTCCTAAGGAAAACCAAGAGTCGATATCCTGATACTTATAGGATAGGTTCAGGCTCAGTGCTTTTTCATTGTAGTCAGGGTCATCGAAATAATTGATACCGTCAAAGGAAGCGCTATAGGCAGCATTATGATTGCCTCCTAGGTTGAATTCTTGATCAACGAATAGAGAATAGTTGCTACCATATGAAGACTTGGGCAGAGCGTCCTTATTTTTCACAAACAACCAGTCACCCAGTACCATTGTCCGCTCATTGCTGGTTTGATTGATGTTGTCGTTATGCAGAAAACGTAGGCGCACATGTCGGCGCATATCACTCTTTTCCTCGATCTGTGCTAAATAACGTTCGGCCAAATCATGGAACACTGGTGCGGTCTGTGAGTTTTCTTGCAAGGCAGTGAAAGTCTGCTTGGCATCGCGATATTGCTTGTTCTCAAACTGCATGGCTGCAATATCAAAGCGTACATTGTCCAGCGTGCTGTCCGCTTCCAGCATGGTGCGGTACTCGGCTATAGCTAATGAGTGCTGAGCCTGATTACGATAAAGTGCCCCTTGAATATAGTGGACCAGCAGCGGATCGTGCTCTGGTGTTTCACGGTAAATGGGTAGCAAATGTTCAAGTGTTTTCCAGTCTTGGTGTTGCAGTGCTGTGCTTAATACCACCTCGGCAAGTTGCGGATTATTCCGCATATCTTCGTCGGTTACGGTCACCGGTTTGCTATCGCTGGTTTGCTGTTTTTTTTGTTTGCGCGGTTGCTGTAGTTGCTGTTGGCGCTCACGCAGGTCTGGTACTAAGCTATCGAGGTTATCCTGTGGGCGTAGCACGGGCGCTTCGGTGTGTGCTTGAGTCTGAGCTGCAAGCGTCAGGCACAGAGCGACCAATAGTGGACGGGTAGAGTGAATCATGGTCGTGGGGTTCTCTTTACAGAAAGTGAGGAGCTCTACAGTGAATAAAAGAGCCGGGCACGGATAAAATAGCTATCCAATGCCCGGCAGGAAACTCACAAAAGTTTCAGTTTTTCAGATTAAGGATTGCGCTTACCGGCAAGACCAAAGCCGCCAAGGCCGCTAAGTTCTGAGATGCCATAGATGCGACCTGCCACTTCCTCAGCATTAGGGCCAAATACGCCCATATCATATTTTGCATCGGCGCTAGCTAGCTCACCAGCTAGTTCGGAGTTACTGGTCACTAGAGTTACATCACCACCATGGGCTCCTAGTACCCCGCCTTTTACCTCGATATCAGCGATGTGCAGCGTGCCACTTAGGTCGAACTCGCCATCGTAAACACCGCCCCGCTTACCAGTTACACCAGCAAAGTTGCCTGATCCAGTACGTGCAGCCAGGTCAACGGTGTAGGTTAAGGTGCCGCTATTAGAGACGGTCTGGTTAGTGCCATCAATTACGTGTTCCTTGATATGGTTGAACACTTCACCGTTATAGGTGTAACTGCCGGTACTCGGTAGTACTGATTCTGCTGTATAGACACCGACTACGTCCTTGACGAAACTGCGGTTCGGGTCGGCTTTCTGGGTGTTGCCGACCACGACCGAGTAGTCCTGCTTGTAGAAGCGAGCTACTGTGCCCCCTTCAGAGATATAGGTATCACCGCTGGGCAGGATAGACAGGTCGATACTGTTCAGACCAGGGGTTTGAGGGTCATAAGTAATATCGTCGTATTTAAACTGTCCTTGGTAAACCGGGTTGGCTCGCAGGGTTAGCACCGGAACTCCTGTTGCAGTTACTGAGGGGGTACCGGAATACTGGAAGTCACTATCTGCAGCAGTTGCAACCTGAGTAAGGGCTAGGGCCAGAGTTGTTACAGCAAAAATCTTTTGTACAGTTTTCATGATTTAATTCTCATAATTTAAGTTTGATTTATTTACAACAAAACAACTATTGTCTATTTCATCATGCACCTCCTTTAAAATGTGGCAGTTAACGACGCCGCGAAGTTTCGCGGAGTGCCGTAGAAACTACCGCGATTATTGACCTTATAGACGCGGTCAAATACGTTGCCTGCATTGACACCGAGGGTCATATTGTCAGACACCTTATAACGTGCCATCAGATCCACCACGGCATAGCTGCTTTGACTAAGGTGTTTATCTTGCAGTCGGTAATTTTCAGCAATACTTGGAAAAAAATTGCCTTTAGGCGTGTAGTAAGATGTTTTGTATTTAAAATTAAAACTTCCGCCAACCAGCAACTTATTGGTCAGCTGATAGCTGCTGAACATTTTAAAGGCATGCTTTGGGGTGTTGAACCAATAATCGGATCGACCAATTTGATTGTTAAAGCTATATTTCTTCAGTGGCTCAACTGTTAGCCAGGTATAGCCGGCATTGATCAGCCACTTCTCGGTTAACTTGCCAGCAACTGACAGTTCCAATCCGCGGACTTCTGGACCGTCCCCTGGGTAGGCCGGCTTATCCCACCCTGAGTTTCTGTATTTGAAGTGCAGCGCTTTGCCGTTCTCGTCCCGTGGCCAGCACTCTTTGGGATTAGCTCCGCATCCAGCATCTGCACTGCGGTATTCATAAGGAATATTCTTCTCCTTCATGCGGAATACCGCGGCATGCAGGTTGAGGCTGTCGTTATACAGTGCGGTTTTTATACCCAACTCGATGGTGTTGCCTTCCTTGGGTGGCAAGGGGCCGTCGAAGTCGCTGGCACCATCGCCGGTGAGGTCGTGAGGCTGGAATATTTCCGTATAGCTTAAATAAGCGGAAGTTTGCGGTGTTAGGTCATAAATAATGCCGGCATAGGGAACAGTTTTGTTCTTATTAAGCTCAGAGCCAACGGATTTTTTGAATTGTGTTAGATAAGGAGGGGCTTGGGGAGAGCCTGGTAGGCCTGTTCGTCCATACCTCTGCGTTGATGCTTTATAACTGTTAAAACGTACACCGAGTATTACCGATAGCCGATCAATAGGGCTGAACTTGGTACTGATAAAAGTCCCATATTGCTGTTCTTCCGTTTGTTGGTATACAAGGAATGTAGATAGCGGATAATAGTAGGGGTGATCCTTGGGTCGAGTTGGAAACTGTGGTTGTATTGGCCGGTTGCCATTGTTCCATTCATCTAGGCTGATATAAGGTGGGTTATGTCTGTTTGCGAAGCCGTAGAAAGCAGGTGCATAGTTACTGCCCTTATAACCATTAACCCCAACCGCCAGCTGGGCATCACGGCCAAACCATTCATATTTACCCAGCACAAACATATCAAGGTTATGCAGCTCGCTCTCTGGGGCAAGTCGGTTATAGGTCATGGTGATGCGGTTCAGACTGGGTGCGTAATAATCTGCACCCAGAATGCCGTATTTTCGATCTGAGGTGTTTTCGGTGTACTGGTAGTTAGCGATCAGTTTCCAGTCATCATTGAAACGGTGCTCTAGTCCAGCAAAGGCGTTCCAGTTTTTCTGTTTAGCATAAGACCAGTCGGTGGCGGTATTGAAGCGACGCCCCGGCTCAAATGGTTCGGCATAAAAGTAATTCGAACCCATACTGCGTGCCCCATGCACTGCTACATCATTCGCATCTTGCTTAAAATAAGTACCGCCCAAGGTCAGTGTCGTGCTGTCGAACAGGTCGGCCTCAAGGATGCCGTAGAGTAATTTATTACGATCCTCGACTCGGTGAACCCAGTGATGGCCTTCGCCATAGGCCGCGACAACCCGACCACGAATATTACCGCTCTGTGTAAAGGGCTGGGAAATATCGATCTCAGTGCGCTGACGATCCCAGCTGCCATAGCTGATCTTGGCTTTGCGCTGCGCCTCCATCGTGGGGCGCTTACGCACAAAGTTGATGCTGCCAGAAGGGTCACCGATCCCATTGGTCAGGCCCGTGGAGCCACGGATGATATCCACCCGCTCGTAGATTGCGGTGTCTTGTCCGGCGATCAGTGCAATACCACCAATGCTGGCGGCGGTCGTCGGCATGCCGTCGATTTGTATATTATTGAGTTGGTATCCGCGCGAGTAATACTGCGCAGCACCGACACCGGGTATACCAAACTGGTTGGTGGTGATCCCAGGAGAGGCATCGAGAATATCAGCGATGGTGCCGAGGCCCTGTTCTTCGATTTGCCTCTCGGTGATAACGGTAATACTTTGTGGCGTCTCTTTAAGTGAGAGATCCATTTTAGTGGCGTTGCTGGAACTACTGACGGTGTAGTTTGTTTCGGCTTCTTGTTGCAAAGTTTTCTGGCCGTAGACAATAGAGTCTTCTAACGTTGCCGCGTCGGGTGTTTGAGTGGTGGGGGTTTTCTGCTCTGCGGCCATGGCGCTACTAGCGGCTATCGCCAACGCCAAAAGGCTTAAAGCAGGTAGGGTATTCTTCCTTGGTTTCATGTTGACCTCAAATGACAATGCTAATCGTTCTCGTTTAAGATCTTAGCACTAGCTCAATCAAGATATGTTTGCAAAAACGTCAACTTTGTTTGAAATTGAGTCAATTTTGGCTTTTTTAGGAAGAATTGGAACTTTTCAGTATTTTTCTATTCGTAAACCACCCCTTGCGCCATACGTAAGGCAGCAGGTATCGAGGCGGCTAATAAACTGCCGTGAGTGTGTTTAAAATATTCATGGTATTGCACTTCCAGTTCGGGCAGCTGGCTTAAACGTTCGGCTAAACGACGTGCGGCATCATCCGGCATCGTATCGCCTTTGCGCTGTGATGAACTGCGCTGGATTAATACCTGTGCTTGTGGGCGTTGGCTGCGTTGTTGATAGGGCAGCTCTGCATTTAATATCAAGCCTTGTTGCCACCATAATGATGGGTCAACGGCAATATAGGTTTGAAAGCTTTCAGGGTGATTAAACAAAGTATGCAAAACAAACAAGCCTGCAAATGAGTGCCCCCATAAGGCTTGACGATCTAGGTCGAGTTTCACCTTCTGCGCGACTTGCGGTTTAATCTGCTGCTCAATCAATTGCCAAAACACTTCCGCGCCACCGTATTTACGACCGTTGTCTAGGTTTTTTTCGATTAGGGCAGGGGTGTAATCATACGCACGCGCTACAACGTCAAAGTACAAGTCAGTGTCGTAGCCTAGGGTGACAATGACGGGGCTGTCAGCGTCTTGTAAACGATTTAGACGTTGATCATTTAAAGCGGCGAGTGCCGCGTTGCCATCCAGCATATATAGCACGGGATAGCCGTTTGCTGGCGCGGGTGCTTTGGGGATGGCAATGTTAATTCGGTAATGTCTTTCTTGATCGTTAGAAGTGAATGATGTTTTCTCAAAACGATATTGTGTTGATCCTGTATCTGCGATGGTTAAGCCGACTTTTTGAGTTAAATCAGGCGCTGCCATTGCAATACCATGCGTAACAAAAAATAAACTCATGATAAGGGTTTTGTAATAGGGCATTTTTTTCTCAGCTTTTTTATTCTGTATATAGGGTTTTGTCATGTTTTTTATGGGAATAATCCATGTTTTCAATACTAACAATAAACTAAATAATAATATTAAGCATTTGTATTGAGGGTTTGTGATTCTTGTTCGGTATATAGGTTAATAGACTGATTTATTGACAGGACTGCCCACTATCGTAAAAGCTGGATGTTGATTTAGGTCTTGAGTTTTTAGAGGTGAAGGGAAGTTTTTTTGCAGGGTGTGCTGCAGATATTGCATCAGCTGGCGGAAATTTTACCTGTAAAGCTTCGCACCCTCTCCCGCTACTGGGTGAGGGTGGTTGCAGCCTAAAGCTATTTTTTCTTAGCGCAGCCTTGGCGTGCTTTAACAAATTACAGCAGAAATCCCCCACATCTTAAGTGGTGGGATGAATGCGGTACAGGCGATAGTCTGCTGGCTTTATAAACCCTTTGCGCTACAGCAGGTTACTGGTATTATATACAGTATGAGTAATCAGATATTAAAAGCCTATAAGTTTAGGCTCTATCCAAGCCTTAAACAGCAAGAGTTCTTTGCCAAGTCGTTTGGTTGTGCGCGGTTTATCTGGAATAAGATGCTCAATGATAAAATCGAACATTACGAAAAAACTAAAACGACTCTGAAAAACACACCTGCTCAATATAAAGGTGAGTTTGAGTGGCTTAAAGAGGTTGATAGTTTAGCGCTGGCCAACGTCCAACTCGACCTGCAAAAAGCCTTTCAGAGTTTCTTCAAGAGCCGCTTTGGGTTTCCTAAATTCAAGAAAAAAGGCATTAAAGACAGCTATACCACCAACAACCAAAAAGGTACGGTGGCCGTTACCAGTCACTCAGTGAAACTACCTAAAATCGGCCCTATCAAGGCCAAGATTGATCGTGCAATCAATGGATTAATCAAAAGCGTCACGGTATCTAAAACCCCATCAGGCAGATACTTTGTGAGCGTATTGGTTGAAACCATCGCTAACCCACTACCCAAAACACAACGCAATGTTGGCATTGATTTAGGATTAACAGACTTTACCGTTTTATCAGACGGTACTAAAGTTGCTAACCCTAAGTTTCTAGCAAAGCTTGAGCACAAGCTGGCGCGTGAGCAAAAGGTTTTAGGCAAGCGCAGAGAAGTTGCTAAAGCAGCTCATCGCAAGCTATCTGAAAGCAGTAATTACCAAAAGCAACGCTTAAAAGTTGCCAAGGTGTACGAGAAAATAACCCATTGCCGTAACGATTTTTTGCACAAGCTCTCATTCAATCTCATCAAAAACCACGATGTTATTGCTATTGAGGACTTGAACGTCAAAGGCATGGTGAAAAATCGTAGATTAGCTAAAGCCATCAGTGATAGCTCATGGTCGAAATTTACACAGATGCTTGCTTATAAAGCAGACTGGTACGGTAAACAGCTCGTTAAAATAGACCGATGGTTTCCATCTTCTAAAACCTGCTCAGGCTGTGGTCATGTTCTTGCTAAGAGTGAACTCACCTTAGCCATGAGACAGTGGCAATGCCCGTGCTGCAAAGTGAGCCATGATCGAGAATCAATGCCAGTGTCAATATCCTCAATGAGGGGTTACGGTGCTTGCAAATAATTAAAGAACCCTTGGTGCAAGGGAGTTAGCTTAGTCAATTTGCATAACCGCTGTTGCAGAACACCGCATCAAGTCTGTGCATTACCTAAGAAACCCCCACTTCTAAAGTGGTGGGTAGTTCATGATTCAGTCAGTTGAGTTTTAACACCAGCAAAACGCTGGTTAAAGCGAGCAACACGGCCTTCTTTATTCGTTTTGCGTTGCTCGCCGGTATACACCGGGTGCGAAGCGCTGGAGATTTCAACGTTAATCAGTGGGTAGGTTTTGCCGTCTTCCCAAACGATTGTTTCGTTCGATGTGCAGGTGGAGCGGGTTAAAAAAGCTGCACCGCAACTGGTGTCGCGGAAAACAACATAATCGTATGCGGGGTGAATGCCAGGTTTCATAGAGCGCCTCTTAATGGTTATGTTATAACAGTTCTGATTAAAACTCATTCGTATTCAAAAGTAAATGATAATAATTACGATTTAGATTGAGGGTTTTTGTTTCTTGTTCGGTATACCTATTAGAACCAACAGGAAATAACCATTCACTCTAGGGAATTAGCATCATGCAGAACTGGGTCTTTCCAAAGGTAAAACCTCTAGCTTTCGCCATCCATCTAGGTATGGCTGCACTGATAACAACCGCCGTCACCCCCGTTGCCGCACAGCAGCGCGCAAAGCTACAGCATCGCCGCTGGGCAGCTGGATGACGTGCTTAAGCAGTTTGGTTTAGTTGCGGGTATTAATGTGTACAGCAATGCTGCATTGCTTAAAGACATCCCCAGTTCTGGCCTACAGGGCAACTACACCGCGCAGCAAGGCCTACAGCATTTATTGGCCAGTACCGGCCTGACTGCGGAGCAACAGCCCAATGGTGCTTTTCGGATTAGCGCGCTAAATGATGCAAAAAACTTAGCCGCCAATGGCAGTCTTGAATTAGAACCCGTTTTGATTATGGGGACAGGGGAGTTTGAACTGACGCGGGATGAGAAGGGACGCGATGATGTGTATGACCAAAACATATCTAGTGTGTATGCGGATAAAGAAACTATTGAGCGTTATAAGGGCGCAGCTCCAGCTGACATGTTTAGTGGCATGCTCAACGTGTACAGCGGTGATGCAAGGAACAGCGGGGCTCTAGATCCTAATGTGCGCGGTATTCAAGGGCCTGGGCGTGTTCCAGTGACTATTGATGGAACTGAGCAAGCCGTTACAGTCTGGCGTGGTTATATGGGAGCAAATAACCGCAGTTACATTGATCCGAACTTGATTGGTCGTGTCCAAGTTTTTAAACTGGTTAGAGCGGGGCAATGCCGATATAGAAACGCTGCTTATCGCTCTGGATAATCTTGTGGCTGTGTATCAAGTGCAGGGCAAAGCATCGCAAGCACGGCCGTATCAGAAACGTGCCAAGCAACTGCGCAAAGAGAAAAGAGTGGGTTAAGGGGTTTTAGTCTGCGGCGTCAGTATGTGTCTGCTTTCGTTACGCTCTATTGCTGCGCTAGTACTGTGTTTATAAGCTTTCTAAAAAAGCCTTGAGTGCGGCGAGTTCAGGCTTTGTTAAAGCCAGGGGTTTTAATAGTTGAGATTTTTTGGGAAATAGAGGATCGCTCTGTTGTTGAATGTTCGGCCGTACGCTTGCCATACCTGTATTATACATATTCAAAATACCTTCTAAGCTTGAAAACAACCCATTGTGCATCCACGGTCCTGTTTGGCTGACTAGGCGCAAAGAAGGTGTCCGAAATGCACCGACATCCTCAGTCTGGCCTGTGACTTCATAGCGGCCTAAATCCTCATATTTGCGTCCGTAATAGGTTAAACCCAAATTATGAAATTGCTCATCAGACAGTGCCGTGCCTTGATGGCAATTTAAGCAGCGCCCTTTGGTGCGAAATAAATGTAATCCCCATAATTGCTGATCGGTTAGAGCTTGACTATCACCCAGCATAAATTGCTCAAAGGCAGTATCGCGAGGTAATAAACTGCGCTGATAGCTGGCTAATGCCTGTGCTACTCGGTGGGCTGTTGGTTTGTCATCAAACACCTGTGCAAAGGCTGAGATATAGGCAGGTGTTTTTATTAAGCGCTGTTTCAGTTCAGACAAGCTAAAAGCCATTTCAACAGGATCTTCGATGGGGGCCAAAGACTGTTCTTCTAATGTTGCTTTACGACCATCCCAAAACAAAGGTTCTAATAGCCCACTCATCACTATACTGGGTGAGTTACGCCGTCCTTCTTTTCCTTGGTGGCCGGTTGATACTCGCAGTCCGTCAGCAAATGCTAAGTCAGGCTTATGGCAGCTGGCGCAGGATATTTGACCTGAGCGTGAGAGTTGCGGATCAAAAAACAACTGTTCGCCCAAAGCGCGTTTAGCTTCAGTAAAAGGGTTTTTTTTAGGAGCTGGGATAAACTGCGGCAGTGGAGCGAGCTCTTGCCAAGTGACCCCAGGATCAATGGTTGGTGCGGGCCATGATTTTATCGGTTGTGCATACTGTTTTTGCAGGCACTGATAATCGGGAGGGTTGGTTTTTAAATTGCAGTCAGGCTGAGCGAATGCCCAGCCTGACATACATAATGCAGAGCTTATAACAGCGCTTTTAAAGCCTTTCATGGTTTAGAATTTATACCCAACTTCTAACCAAAACTGTCGTCCCACTTCATAGGTTTCAATGCCTCGGTTACTATTAGAAACGCTACGAGTGTTGAGTACGTTAGTGATATCTAGATTGGTAAATACAGCTTGTTCTTTACCAAAAGGTTTCTCCCAAGCTAAGCGCATATCCCAGGTAAAGGCTTTTGAAAAACGCTCTTCTTCCCAGATTTCAATAATGTCGTTTTTATACTCTACGCCTCGTCCTGTTCTGACGACTTGGCGGTAGCTGTCACGCAAGCGCAAGAAGTTGGTCACAGTTAAATTAGCAGGCTCAAAATGACTAATTACATTTGCGCGTAAGGTCCAAGGGCGGCTGTAGTTGCTGGCTGGGCGCTCGCGATAACGAATGACATCTCCGTCATATTTAATATACGGGTTGTCGATGTAACGCTCAGAATCGTAGTCAGATAAACCTTCTTCGCGATAACTGGGCGCAGAGCTGGCGCTACGGCGAAAATCTAACGCGGCTAAAGCGTTGTGTTGCATGCCTGCAAAGTACAAGGGTTTGTTGTTTTGCACGGTCAAGGACAGGGTTTGGTTACGGCTGCTGCCAGCGTTGTCATACACTTTATAGTTCTTGGAAAGGGTTGGGTCTTTTAGATCTAAACCAAGGCGATTACCGGTCACTTCTATGATTTGGTCTTTGCCTTCACGGTGCACAAATTTAACACCAATATCAGCCCAGTCTACACGCTGGCTAAAACCCAACACAAATTCATCATCGTACGGAACATCGAGTTTGCGGTACAAGCTGTTATTAGGTGCATGTTGAGTTTCGAGCCATGGGCTGTTGATATCGGTACGGCCTTCGGTATAGCGTAAACGGTTACGTCCATCCTCTAAGCCCCATGCCGCAATCGAGCGTCCGTAATAACGGTTAGCACCACTGCTCACTAAAGTTTTGTTGTTGTCGAAGACATCGAGTTGCATGCTCAGGCGCGGCGATACAGTGGTTGTGCTCATGAAGTCATCATTATCAAGGCGTACACCGGGACGTACTTTAAAACGGCCAAAGCTCATTTCATCTTCTAAGTAAACGCCTAGCTCACGGCTGTTAAATGTAAAATCGCCTTGTTTGAAACTGGTACGTCTTGATAGATATTGCCCAGGAAAACCTTTGACTGTTTCGCCCATAGAGCATGCAAGGTCGGTGCGGCCATCGTTACGTGTACAGGTGTCGGCTGATTTAGCGCTGACGTATGTGTTGCTCTCGGTTAAACGCTCATAATTATAGCGCTGTTGGCTGAGCTCTAAACCTGTGCGTATACGGTGTGTGATACCTGCAAAATTGAACGGATGGGCTTTAATATCCAGTGTGTATTGCCAGCCTTTCTGCAGCTGATCGATATTGCCATAGCCACCTTCTAAACTCATGGTGCTAGCTTTATTACCAATACCCCACGTTTTAGCCGTGCTTTTTTGCCATGTAAACCAGTCGTCCATGTCTGAGCGGCGGCTTTGTTCTAGGCGGCCCCACACCAGGCCTTGTTCGTATTGAGCCCAATCCCCATCCCAGCGTAAAGTTAAGCCCAGTTGAGTGCCGCCGCTCTTAACGTCATAACCTGAATTGTTAGCATTTGCTCTAAAATAGCTGTTTTCACTGGGGGCATGAGTCACGCTGGTATCGATACTTAAACGATCCGAAGCTTGCCACATACTTTTAATAAAGTAGTTATCAATACGGCGGTGCTGTTTTTTCTCCTGATAACCCATAGCCTCGACATTATTGTCTGAGTAAAAACTTAAAGGAATACTCGATAGTTTGCGGCTGAAGTTAGCGATAACGCCAAAGTCATCAGTGATATAGCCTTCTAGCGTATTACGCAGGGTAACTTTAGTGAACTTAGGCTGCATTGAATCGCTGCCAGAATTAGCAAACGAGTCTTCTTGCTTGTTATGAATATGGTATTGAGTCCATGCATCCATGGTGACTTGAGCTGAGGTTTTACCGTGTAGCCCACCACGTTTAGGTTTTCGTGTTTTAGCTTCCACGACACCGCCATTAAAATCTCCATAAGCGGCTGAGACGTTACTGTCGTGGACTACAATTTCATCGAGTAAATCAATATCAAGCGCTAAACCTTGGCTTTGACCGGGAACAGCATCCAACAAGTGATGCTGTGAACGACCTGGGTCAAGGTCATTATTCATATTAAAACCATCGACCAAAAACGCATTCTGATAAAAAGGTGCGCCGTTGATACTGATATTTGCAGGGTTGATTTCTCCAGGTGTTTTACTACTTAACTGCTGATTATCAAACTGCACATGAGGGTTGAGTTTTAACATACTTGTAATGTCGCCATTGCCTGAAGGCATGCTCTCAATAAGTTGCCGGTCGATCGTCATAGAGCTTTGAAAATGATCGGGCTCCGCGGTAATTAACATATTGGGGGTTTGCAATGGTGATGTTTTATTGTGTGCTGTAATCAGTAGCTGTCCATCCGCACCTATACGCCAGATAAATGGGGAGTCTTTCAGAATTAGATCTAAAGCTTCATCGACAGTGAGCTTTTTATTTAAATTGACTTTTTCTCGGTTTTTATAGATTGCAGCATCCATTTCTAGTTGGATATTAGCCTGTTGTGCTATACGTTTTAACGCTGTCGGCAAGCTGGTGTTTTGCAGTGATATGGCATATTTCTGCGCTGCATATGGGGCAGGGTCTTGTGCAGCATGAGCTGAGTGTGTTCCTAGTAAAAGTGATAGCGTTAAAACAGAGCAAAAGCTCGGTATTTTTGGATAGCTTTTGCTAAATAGAGTGTGATGTTGCACGTCTATAAACCTTAATCGTAATGATAATGGTTGGCATTATGCGTCTAGGGCGTGCTGAAATGAAAGTGCGTTGCGATAATAAAAGTCTTGACAGCTATGATGCGGGAGGTAAAAGAAGTGGTTTTGTGGTGCAGGCTTAGCTTTATCGTCAGCTCACTACACTCATAGCTAAGCTGTATGAGCGAGATAATAAGACAGAATTTTTACGCAGCGCAGAGAGAAGAGTTCATAAGAAGCTCGTTTGAGATATATACCTCTGGTGACGTTTATACCAATCCACCCCTGAAGTTATTCATAGAATTGCCATGGTTATTACAAGCGCCAAATGAGTCGCATACCGACTTCACGCGGTGGGCTATAAACGGTGACAAAATCATTTTGGTAGCTTTACACGTGACTGTTGTTTGCTTTTTAAGTTGCCTGACTGTAATCTTAATAAGAATCATTTGTAATAAGGGCGCATATGGTAACTGCAACACAAAGTACACCCGCAAATGGACCCAGCAAAACGGGTAATCCATCAGGTGGTGGGCGCGGTAATAATCCGCCAAAAGGTAAGTAGTGTGCAGTGACTTATCTCTATTAATCAAAAAAGCGAGTCAGATGTTTGACTCGCTTTTTTAATTTTAAAATATGGTTTAAGTGTACGTTTTAGAGTTTAAACGCTGCGAGTGAAGTGCCTTTGAGGCCACGTATTCAGGCGCAGGAGTGGTATTTTATTTAAAGGAATGAAATGACGTGATGAAGCGTTTGTTAGCTGTTTTTATACTGGTTTTTTCGGCATATCTGCCTGGTGTTTATGCTGAGGTTATGCAACCAGTTAAAACCCTTGAGGGTATATCTGAGTATCGACTGGATAATGGTTTAACCGTTATTTTAGCGCCGAATCCATCGGTAAAAACAGTGTATTTAAATCTGGTCTATCAGGTTGGATCGCTCGCGGATCCAGAAGGCCAAAGCGGTACCGCGCACTTGCTTGAACACCTTATGTTTAAAGGGACTGAGCAGCGTACAGGGCAACAATTTATCAAGGGGTTACGCCAGCGCAGTATTAGTTTTAACGCCAACACGAGTTTTAATCGTACTCGCTATTTAGCTGTATTTGATGCTGATCCAGCCAGGCTGGACTATATGTTAGCGCTTGAAGCTGAGCGCATGCAGAGTTTACGTTTTGAGCAAGCGGCTTTAGACAGTGAGCTTGAAGTGGTGCAGCGCGAAATTGATACAGCGAGAGCTAATACGGTCAGTGTATTGGCGCAGCAGATGCTGGCTAAAACGGCTAATGGTGAAGGCTATGCACGTCATGTGTTGGGGACGTCGGAAGAGTTGCATCGTATTTCTATAGCAACCTTGCAAGAGTTTTATCAGCGTTACTATCGTCCTGATAATGCCGTACTGGTGCTGACGGGAGGCTTTGATTCTGAGCAGGCTTTAGTTGCTGTACAACGTTATTTTTCCAGTATTCAATCTGTTGATAGTGCAGCAAAGCCTGTCAAAACCAACCGTGTGACAATACATAAACCAGCCATGGTTGAGCTGACTAAGGGCTCGATGAATATGGTTGCGTTAAGTTATCCCATTCCTGCAGCAGCTGACTCACGCAATCTGCCATTATCAACACTCGCCGATATATTTGCTGGTGAGCCGCATGGTCGTCTGTATCAATCCTTAGTGGTACCGGGAACAGTGCAGGCTGTGTTTGCGATTCAGGAGGCGCTTAAGGATGGCGGGCATTATTTATTTGGTGCGATATTAGCGGCAGGGCAATCGCGTGAGAGTGCGATGCAAGGCATGATTGCGCAGCTGGAAGGGATCACTGGGCAGCCGATAACACTTGAAGAATTGCAGCGTGCGAAAGCGGGTGCACAGCATATAAAAGCGCAGGTGTTCAGTGATCCTGCAGCGTTAGCTGAGATCTTATCTGAATCGGTGGCTGTGGGTCATTGGCAATTGCAACTGAAGAGATTTGATCAGGTTGCAGATTTAGACCTCAAATCTGTACGTAAGCAGAGCCAGGCGCTGCTAGTGAAGGGCAAGCGTATTGCTGGTCATCTGCATGCCGATACGGACGCAGTAACGCTAAACCCAGCGCCGCGCGAACATACTGCCAAACCTGTGCTACAAGACAAGACTGAGACTGAAACACCCGTTGCTATGCCAGATGTTGCGGCCTTTAATGCGCAGATTATGGATATCGAGAACAGTATTCAACGCGGCACTCTGAGCAATGGGATGAAGGTGGCATTACGCCCGCTAGCGGGGTCATCGTTGCCCGTGCAAGGTGTGATTACTTTACGTTTTGGTGATTTGCAGAGTTTACAGGGTCAGCGTGCTGTTGCCGATCTGACTGGAGTGCTATTGGTGCGCGGTAGTAAAAAGCTCAGTTATCAGCATATTGTGGATCGTGCGAATCGCCTGGGCGCAGGGTTTGTGATGCAGCCAAACGGTGCAGCATTGACTGTGCGTTTTACAAGTCCTAAAGAGAACTTACCGAAGTTATTGCAGCTTCTTGCTGAAGTGTTGAAACAGCCTGCATTTTCAAGAAAAGAGTTTGATTTATTGAAACGCCAGCGTTTACAAGAGTTACAGATGCCTGTGGATAGCTCTAAACAGTTGGCTAACTTAGAAATGCGCCGTTACAGCGAATCCTATGCAGAAGGAGATATTCGTCAGTTAGTTGAGCAAAAGGACATGTTGGATGCGGTTGCGGCAGTGACGCGTAAAGATATTCAGCAGTTTTATCAGGAGTTTTATGGCACTCAAGATGGTGAGTTGATCCTCAGTGGCGATTTTGATGCAGCACAGACTCAAGTATTGCTGGATGACTTATTTGGCAATTGGACGAGCACTGCTGCGTACCATCGTTTACACCGAACGCACCATACCGCTGCCCCAGTGCGCCGCCATGTCGATTCAGTCGGCAAGCAGAATGGTTACTATCTGAGCCGTCTGTCCTTTCCAGTTAACGGTCAATCGGAGGATGCGGCAGCGTTGTATGTTATTGAAAATGTTTTCGGTCGGCATCCCCTTGCATCGCGTTTGGGCCAGCGTTTGCGTGAGCAGGAACAACTGACATATAGCATCCGTTCGTCGATCAGAATACCCACCACGGGCAATGCCAGCTGGATCACGATTGAAGCGGATCATCCGGTTGCTTTGGGTGATCGAGTGGCTGATATCGTCAAAGAAGAAATTGCTAAATTAGCGGAGTCAGGTTTATCACAGTATGAGCTGGATCTAGCTAAAAGCACTCTCCTTAATCAGCGTATTCAGAATCTTGATCGGCCACAAAACATTGCCAACATGTTAACTGGGCAGTTACGTGAAGATATCACTATGGAGTCTTGGGTCGAGCGCAATAATGCGTTTGCTGACCTCACTCTTGAGCAGGTTAATGCAGTGGCGCGCAAGTATTTAAAGGCAGAAGAGTGGGTCGAAGTTGTTGTCGGCCAACATGCTGAGCAGTCACTTTAAAGGGTAGGAGTACCTATAGCTAAACACGAGAATGTTCTGTGCTGCGTTTATCGCAACCGTGAGTGACACGGCATTCGCACAGCCATTCTCGTATTCTAAGCACTGCGAAGACTTAGTTATTCACACGCTCTAAAAACGCTTGAATAACTTCTTGAGAGGCATTATTTGCTTGTGCATTGGCCTCACTTGAACCGCCCATCATGCGCTGCTCATTTAGTAAGTGGCCTGCTTCAGGGTAATCAATATGAGTGCAGTCAGAGCTTGGTATCTGCTGCATTTGTTGGCAAATCTGTTGCGCCATCTGTGTGGCTGGCCAAATCGAATCCTGTCCGCCAGAGAGCAGTAATAGCGGCGCTTTGATATTTTCAACAGGGATACGGGCAGGGTGTGTTTTCCAGTTGGCGTTTTCTAAGGTTTGCAAAACAGCTTGGTTGATTGTTTGCTCAGCTTGCGCCTTAGGCCAGGTTAAAAAGGGCACAGGTTGCTGTTGGTCACTCCAGCTACTGACTGGTGTTTTAGCATCGCCTCGACCTTGCCACACCACTGAGGTGGGGGCGATAGCAATGGCAGCTTTATAGTCTGGGTCGCGCGCAATGGTATTTAAAGTCAGTTCAGCACCTTTTGACCAGCCCACCATAATCAAACCATCGTTGCGGGTTTCTGCTTGCTTGAGCAGCCACTGTTTTGGCTGCTCTAAATATTCTAAGGGTAGGTTTTCTAAGTGCTGTGGCAGGCCTGGTTCTTTGAAATAGGCGACTGAGAGCACAGGATAGCCAAGGGCAGCGATTTTCTGCGCCAATAAATCAGGCATGCCACCGGCGGCGCCCTCGACTAATAAAATACCGTAACCTGTTTTACTACCCGCAAAGTACTCAGCAACAAACTCTGTTGAATCAACTGGGGTAAAGGGCAGTATTTGCGCTGCAACTGTTGTGCTGAACAGAACAACTGCAGGCAGTAAATAACGTGCTTTTATCATGATGCATACTCTTGTTTTATGACTATAAAGATAGAGTATAGCGAGTTCTCGATGACTTAAAGCACGTTCTACTTAAGCCGTAATCAATCAGCTTAAAGCTCTGCTGCAGATATTATTCTGTTTCTGTACGGCTTGATGTGTCGGTTAATACCAAGCCAGGCAGCCAGAAAGTAACAGCTAAAATCATCAGAGCGGCAATGCTGTTTATATCAGTGCTTTCTCTAAAGAACGTGAGGCCAACTAAGCCGATACTAACGCATATCACCGCGAGATTACGCAAGCTTTTACCGGCATAGGCTTGTGTTTGTTTCGTATAAATTGAACGTAAGAGTCGCATCTTAGGATCTCCCTGACCCGTTTTAGATGAGAATGATTCTTGATTATAGGCGGTTACTTTGAAAAGGCAAGTGTCTCACTCAGAGATATTTACAGAGCCCTTAGAAGGGGCAGGGCTTTGTAGATTGGTGGTGAATCCAATAATCGATACTGTGCCGGAACAATTTGTTGTAGTCAGTGGTTGAGCTAAATATCGTATTATTCAGCGTCTTTTTTGTGTTTGCAGGATGTTGGCACTGGATCGTATCCACCCGGGTGCCAAGGGTGGCATCGTAATAAGCGGCGCACACCTAAGTAGCTTCCTTTAAGGGCTCCATGCTCTTGTAAAGCTTCTATCGCATAGGTTGAACAGCTCGGATGAAAGCGGCAGTTATGTCCGAGTAGGGGGCTGATAAAATATTGATAGCCCCGAATAATCGCAATCAAAACCTGTGTGAATACTCGACGCATCGTTTTATCCTGTGTGTCTTAGGTGGTTATAGCTGGGGTTGCTGTCACTTCAGTTGAATCTGATCGGCCTGAATACAGTAATGTTATTGACGAGCCTGCTTATATTTTGTGAAGCAGACATCAGCTTGTTGGTAGGCAATTCATTTCTTAAGTAAAGTCATTTGAATTATCATAGTTATGTTATAACGTATCGAGATCGGTAGGCAAGGTGCTTGTTTGTGGTTCAGGGTGTTGGTGGCGAGTGATATTTTTAGTGCGCTTAGGGCAGGGCTTTATTGTGATACGTGAAGATTGTTGTGGTGATTTACTGCGAGAGCAGTTCAATTGCCAGTGCATTTTATGAATATGTTGTTCATACCAATAGTGAGTTAGTACAAGGCTATAAGCGAATTCAAAATGAGTTTTAAAACTATAGATTTAATAGAGCAGTCGCAGACGGATCGGCACGCAGATTTGTTGATTACCAAGGCTTGCGTAGTGACTCCCAGTGGTCGAGAAAAAATTGATATAGCCTGCCGCAATGGGGTGATTGTGGCCTTAGGCGACTTAGCGGGTCGGTGGCATGCGAAGCAAGAGCTCGTTGCTGAAGGGTTACATGTGTTGCCTGGAGTTATGGATACGCAGGTGCATTTTAGAGAGCCTGGGTTAACGCATAAAGAAACCATTGAAGCAGGAACCCGCGGCGCTGTATTGGGTGGTGTGACGGCTGTTTTTGAAATGCCAAATACGCATCCTTTAACTTTAGGCGCTCAAGATTTGCAGGCTAAGTTGGCAATTGCTGCTGATACAGCGTGGTGTGATCATGCCTTTTATATTGGTGGCTCTAACCTGAATGCTGGGCAATTAGCTGAGTTGGAAGTGTTGCCTGGTTGTTGCGGCGTTAAAGTGTTTATGGGCAGTTCATTTGGTGAATTACTGGCGGATGATGAGGTGATTTTACGGCGTATTTTACGCCATGGTCAGCGTCGCTTAGCAGTGCATGCTGAAGATGAGACACGATTGGCTGCGCGTCAATATTTAACGAATAGTGGTGATGTGGCACAGCATCCAGTCTGGCGAGATCCACACACGGCTTTAATTGCGACTCAGCGTATTGTAAAAATGGCCGCTGAGTTTGGGCGTAAATTACACATATTACATATTTCAACAGCGCAAGAAATGGCATTTTTAGCCAACCATAAACACAGCGTGACAGTGGAGGTTACACCGCACCATTTAACGCTGGTTGCCCCAGATTGCTACGCTCAATTGGGCAGCTTGGCGCAAATGAATCCGCCGGTACGTGATCGGTATCATCAACACGCTTTATGGCAAGCCATTGCTCAAGGCGCGGTGGATGTGCTTGGTAGCGATCATGCGCCACACACGCTGGCCGAAAAACAACAGCCGTACCCGCAGTCACCAAGTGGCATGACCGGTGTTCAAACCCTTCTACCCATTATGTTGAATCACGTTAATGCGGGTCGATTAACGTTGGAGCGTTTAGTGGATTTAACCAGTTCTGGCCCCGCACGTGTATTTGCTATTCAAGGTAAAGGGCGCATTGCTCTGGGCTACGATGCGGATTTTTCAATTGTTGATTTAGCCGCATCTCGGGTGATTGAAAACAGCTGGATTGCGAGTTTAAGTGGCTGGACACCTTATGCTGGGAAGCGTGTTCTAGGCTGGCCTATTCATACTGTTATTCGTGGGCGAGTGGTGATGCAAGATGAGTGCTTAAGGTCCAGTCAGGGCTATGGGCAGCCCATTAAGTTTTTGTAAGCGTTGTTTAATACATTTATTTGGAATAATGAATATGGAAAAGTTTTCAGTGTTTGCGCCGCGTCAATCCATCGAGCAAGTTGAAGAAGGGCAGCAATTAGCACCTAAGTTTGATCCGCACGGACTTATTACCTGCGTCACGACTGACGATCAAAGCGGCGAGCTTTTAATGGTCGGCTATATGAATGCAGAAGCATTGTCACTCACTCTGGAAACTGGTGAGGCGCATTATTGGAGTCGTTCGCGTCAGGCCCTTTGGCATAAGGGATTAACCAGCGGGTTGGTGCAGCAGGTGGTAGAGATGCGTATTGATGATGACCAAGATGCAGTGTGGTTACGTGTCGCCGTAGCTGGGTCGGGAGCAAGTTGCCACGTTGGCTATCGCTCTTGTTTTTACCGCCGCGTGCCTTTGGCAGCAGAACGTTTAAGTGACACCAAACTTGAGTTTATGGAAGATGCTAAAACGTTTGATCCACTGCAGGTATATGGCGATGTGCCCAATCCTACTGTTCTTTAACCCATAAAAATGAGGGCATGCTCATTCAATATTATGCTTGGTTTTTAGGTGATGCTTTGATTTAGAGACTGAGTCAGTCGTTTTTAAACTCTATACAGAGACACCTTGACACGTTATGAGCATATTCATTACTATCGTTCACTTGGTAATGATTCGCATTGCTGTTTAGTCTTGGTAAGGGGTGGAAAAACTCCATATTCTGCTCAAATATTGAATTATTTGAACAGGAAATACTGATTAAGCGCTTTTGGCAGGTGATGGGCTCAACTATGATAATTGTTTTATTGTATTTGGATTGGCTTGATACAAGCTTTTTAGTTTTAACTGGAATGCAAAATTTTAATTAGGGATGTGAATTTGAAAACTAAATATGGTTTTTCTTTGGCTTTGTTACTCGGCGCTATAAGTATATCCAGCGCTCATGCTCACGGTGTTTGGATTGAGGAGCGTCACGATAAGCTTGAGGCTGTTTATGGTGATGGCCCTCTTGTAGATAGTTATGATCCTAAAAAACTTGTGCAAGCTTCGCAGTGGAATGGAAGTGAAAAATCAAAGGCTGATATTCATGCTCTTGAAAAATATGCAGTCATTTCAGCAGATAATGCGGATATGGTCAGTGTCGTTCTTGATAATGGGTATTGGACTAAAAACACCAGTGGCAAGTGGATTAATGATAAGAAAAGCAATGTAGAAAATCCTGAAAAAGGACAGCATTCTATTAAATATGGTGTCTATATTAATGACTCTAAAGCATCTCTAAGTGGCTTGGAAAGTGAAATGCCTTTAGCGATTACTTCTGAAGTCAATCCGCTGTTAGTGGGCGTAGGCAAAGAGATGGTTTTAAATGTTTGGTTAGATGGTAAGCCCGCTGTAGATGTGGTTGTGTATGCTGATTACAAAAACATGCACAGTGAAATCTTAAACACAGACAAAGAAGGCAAGGTTAAAATTGTTGTTCGCAATGAAGGCTTGAACGTTATCGCCGCACAGGCGAATAAGCCTCTGGTTGATAACGCAGATGCTGATAGTGTGAGCATGGTCAGCACACTTAGCTTTGTTGCTGTAGATATGAAGCACTAACTGTTTGTTTAAAATAAAATTATGCCGACTCTTGTATTTATAGCTGAGTCGGCTTTTTTAGTATTGGGTAGGTTGGTATTGCTGTACTGGCGTTAATGCCGTATTAGCGCGTCAGCTTAGATGCCAATGGTATTTGAGAGTTGGCTCAAGAAGCAAAAACAGGTGAGGACCAAACGTAGTTCTTCTAAGTTAGAACTACAGCGCAGCGTGGCTATTTAGAACCAAGGTGTGTTTCAGTATTTAACAAGACATTCAGCCAGTAAAATCTGTTAATTGAACAGCAATCTTTGTAAATACATACGCAAAGGATTATCCGCGGTACTTAGCAATTTCATAGCAAGTAAGCAGCAAACACCTATCAGCATAGGCTTAACAAGTTTAGGTCCGACTTTTACGACACACCGAGTACCCAGTTGCGCTCCCGCAAACGCAGCAAGGGCCATCGCTAAAGCTATAGGCCATATAATCGAACCTTTTATGATGAAAATAGATAGTGAACCCAAGTTACAAGACGCATTAGCAAGTTTTGCAAAGCTCATCGATCTCATAAAGCTAAAGCC